>OMGQ01000095.1_pt1 | contig 128038 bp, 132 predicted proteins | sample 1646071 | NCBI WGS metagenome assembly OMGQ01 (sample SAMN05578585, study PRJEB25193) | human gut metagenome | biome: Human Microbiome; feature: human-associated habitat; material: feces | host: Homo sapiens | place: USA:Birmingham
TGTTGCTTGCGGGGGCTCGAAAACGAAGTCACAAGTGACTTCTGTCTCGCTCCCTTTATATCTCTAAATTATTCTCCTAAAAATTGCATCTGCGCACCAATGACTCGATTACGGGCAGGGATTCCACCCTTAACTCGCAATGCCTTAAATGGGAAAGTTGCACGATAATTAACAATCCCTGATACCGGTTTGGGCTCCAGCATTTTATCGAATTTACCAGTGAATAATTGAGTAAAAATTCCTGGTAAGCTAATATGAAGTGCTTTTGATAAAAAGGATACTTCTGGTAATGATAATGGTTGAACTTTCATTAAATTAAATTCACCATCATTCTCTTCAAAAATCACTTGGTATAACCCTGGCTGTTCCATCTTTAATACAGCAATACTAGCCTGGTCATTAAGATTTTGGTAAGTTGATGAAGGAAGATCAGCCGGGTAGCGTAAAGCGGTGGATTGATAGTTTAACGCAATTGGTGAAAAAAGATCAGTCATTGTTCCTAATGGATAAGCATAATTGCCATCATAGACATAATTGAAGGAGTAACGTTGCCTATCGCTACTAGCAGCAGTAGTTGGCAATTCATCTGGAATTATAACAATTTTTACATCCAGATCATAATTCTGCAACGATTTTAGTAACTTATCATAACTAGTGGGAATAAACAAATACTGGGGTTGCTCTATCCGTAATATTTGCAAGATATTTTCAATTGTTGCCGGTTCAACATAACGTTTTTCAGCTAACTCTGGATCAAAAGTGACGGAACTAGGGTTTGAATTTACCACAACATTATTAAAGCCTTCATTATGAAGTTCTTTTAACATCATAGCAACAAAGTAATCACCGGAATTACTTAATCCTAATCGTAAGCCCCCTGTCCCAATCACCAGAGCGCTTGGTTGAGAAGTTCGACTAATTTCATTTTCTTCTTCGTAAGCAGAGTAAAAACTATTAGTATGCTGATCAAACTCCCCAGCTGATGGTTCGATTTCTTTATACTTTGTCAATAATTGGTGGTCTATACTCATCTGATAAACTTGTTCAGGGGTAGTATTCCACAGTCTTGCAATAAGCTGGTTACTCAAGCCGTAACTCTTAGCTTTTTGCAAAACCGGCTCTTTATTTGGATGATCAGCAATTTCACGAATCAACAACCGCATTTTATTAATCTGTTCAAAATAAAACGGATCAATCTTTGTCATCTCTGCTAATTCATTAACTGAGTACCCTCTCTGCATTGCTTCAATTAATACAAAAAGTCGGCCTGCTTCGGGGTGGACAATTTTGGCGATTAATTGGTCATCAGTCAATTGCTTTTGAGCGGCAAGATGAAAGTCAGCTGGCTCGTGATAACGGGATTCAATAGCTTTAAAAAGTGCTTCAATAGTACTTCGGCCGATACCAAAAACCGTCCCCACCGACCGCTTTTCTGTTCCAAGTAAACGACTAGCTTTTGGTAAATCGTTGAATCCCCATATTGGAACCCGTGCAGCAATATGATCCATTGTTGGTTCGATAAGAGCCGCATGATGAACATAATTTTCACCAAGATCAATGTCCCGCAGATGCTTTCCTGCATATAATTGTGCTGTTACTTGGGCAATTGGATAACCAGTCGACTGCGATACAAACGCTGTAATTCGATCAAAGTATGGACTGCTCTTAATGACATAAAAACGATCACTGTTTGTATCAAGGGCAAACTGAATATGGTTCGTGCCGACAATTCTTAATTTGCGGGTAATAGCAAAAGCCGTATCTCGAATATCCTGAATCTGTCGATCGCGAAGTGTCTGGACAGGATTGAAGGCAATTGAATCACCAGCATGGATACCGATTGGGTCCATATCCTCAATCATTGACAACATCATCATTGTTCCAGAACTATCACGTTGAACGACGACTTCAATTTCCTTATAGCCGGCAAGACTTTGCTGAACTACTACTTGTTCTGCCCGCGACTGGCTCAAGCAAACCTTTACTGCATCTGCCAATTCACTTCGATCATGCACAATTTTACGCGTACTGCTACTCTTAGGTAATACTGACCTGATAATAACTGGATACCCTAGTTTAGTTGCCTCATCCAAAGCATCCTGATAATTATTAACCGTTACGATTTTCTTAACTGGTGCTTCCATTTGTCGAAGCGTTCGTTCAAGCAAAACAGCACTATTAATTTGACGAATAGTTGCTTCAGGAACCCCTAGCAGTTGAATATTTTCTTTACGAATAATTCCTTTTTCTAGCAATTCTTGGGTAAGCTCAAAAGCTCGACGATTACCTAAAGTAGGCAAGATTGCATCTGGATGAAACTTATTAATAATATCTACTAGGCTCTCGACTTTTAATGGGACAATGCAACCGTGATCAACGTTTTCTAAGCTTACCGAAAATGGGTTATCGTCTGCCAAGATAGTCTTTATCTTCATTTGTTTAAAAACGCGTGAGACCTGGTAAATAGCAGAGTCGAGCTCATCTCCATGCTGAACATCGTTGGCTCCCGCTCCAATAATTAATACAGATTTCAACTTTTCCATCAATGACGATCCCCCCTCCTATTCATTGTATCGACGAATTCATCAAATAAGCCATCAGTTTCATCAGGGCCCGGTGCACCATCAGGGAAGAATTGAACTGAAAACGCCGGATAACGACGATGACGAAGCCCTTGAACACTATTATCAAGCATATCAACATACGTAATAAAAAGCTGGGAGCGGTCAACTGAATTACGATTAATCAGATAGCCTTCTGCCTGGGTTGCATAAACAATGTGGTCAGTAATGATTTCATGAATTGGATGGTTCATGCCATGGTGTTCAACTGGAATTTGCTGGACATCCGCCCCATTGGCGATTCCAAATAATTCATGGCCCAATCCAATAGCAAACATTGGTACTTTAGTTTGGACAGTACGAATCATTTCCAGGACTGACTTACGAACATTATTGGGATTCCCTGGACCGCTTGAAAGTACAACCCCATCAGGATCTAATCGTAATATTTCTTCAGCCGTTGCAGTATATGGTAAGACAGTAATATTACATTTTCGTCGACTCAATTCCCGCAATATTCCATTCTTTAATCCAAAGTCAATCACAACAACGCTTAGCCCAATTCCGGGATTAGGATATGGTTTAGGAGTAGAGACTTGAGCAACTTGCTGGTTCGTTAAAACAGTCGCATGAAGCTGGTCAAAAGCGTGATCATCCGGAACTGGAACAATGCTTCCTTTTAATGGTTTTCCAGCTTTTCTTAATTTATGAACTACTGCCCGTGTATCAATATTAGTGATTCCCGGAATGTTCATTTGTTGAAGGTATTTATCAAGAGTCAATTGGCGTCCGTTATCATTAGTTCCAGCATCAGCAAGGGAACGAACAATAATTCCTTTAATTGTCGGTACAATGGATTCATAAATATTACGTTGAATGCCGTAACTCCCAATATTTGGCTGGGTAAAAACGACAATTTGGTTATTGTAAACCTGATTAGTGATGATTTCTTGATAACCAGTCATACTGGTATTAAAAACAACCTCACCAAAAGTAACAGCTGGTGAACCAAAACCTTCGCCAGCAAAAATTGAGCCATCTTCAAATATTAGGTATCGTGCTGTCACTGTCCCACTCTCCTAAAACTTTGTTAATAATTGATCAATATTATTATGAACGTTCTCCAAATTAAACACAATAATTTTATTGGTCGGTCTTGCGTAAATGTTCAAGCATTTTTACAAAATAAGCTGGTAATGGAGCCGTAAAAACCATTTCTTTACCTGTTCGGGGGTGTTTAAAGCCCAACAAACGAGCATGTAAATATTGGCCATTGCCAGCGAGTGTTTTTCGAGGCCCATACAACGGATCTCCTGCCAGTGGATGACCAATATATTTCATATGAACGCGAATCTGATGGGTTCGTCCCGTTTCTAGCTGACAAGCAACTAAGGTATAATTCTTAAACCGTTCTAACACATTAAAATGGGTTACCGCATGACGTCCATCAACTACAACTGCCTGTTTCTTACGGTCTTTTAATGAGCGACCCAATGGAGCATCAATTGTTCCTTTATCTTCTTTTATAACTCCATGCACAAGCGCAACATATTCTCGTTTATTAGTTTTTGCCTTTAATTGAGCTGTCAAAGAACGGTGCGCCATATCATTTTTGGCTACCATCAATAGTCCTGAGGTATCCTTATCAATCCGATGAACAATTCCTGGCCGAAATTCTCCGTTAATAGTTGATAGTGGTGAATGATATAAAAGAGCATTCACAAGCGTATGATCTGGATGACCTGGTGCTGGATGCACGACCATCCCCTGCGGTTTATTAACGACAATAACATCATCATCTTCATATACAATATCAAGAGGAATATCCTCAGGTGCTAAATCAATTTTTTGTGGTTCTTCTGGAATTATTTGGACGTGGTCACCTACAAGCAACTTATATTTAGGCTTTACCTGCTTGCCATTAACAAGGACGTGACCATCTTCTATCCAATGTTGAATTTGTGATCGGGAAAATTGATCAAAGTGATGACCAAGCTGCTTATCAATCCTTCCCACCATCTCACCATCAATTGTTAATTCTAATTCTTCAGACATTTGTTAGTCTTTCTCCTTTAAGATGCAAATTATTAGCCAGATTACGCCAATTGTTAAGCACATATCCGCAATGTTAAAAATTGGAAAATTAATAAATGTTGTTTCAAACATGTCCACAACATACCCTTGTCTTAACCGATCGATAAAGTTGCCAATTGTTCCTGCCATAATCAATGATAAGCCAATTAGCATAGGAATATTTTTACGGTACTGCCAGATAAAGTAACCAATTACAATAATCGCAACAATAGTTATAATGGTAAAAAAAGTTTGTTGCCCTTCAAAAATGCTCCAAGCAGCCCCTGAATTTCGTAAATTAGTTAACTCAATAATACCAGGAATCAACTGCTTACTACCACCAAGAACAATTGAAGAAGCAACCCAAGATTTTAATAATTGGTCACAAATTGTTAAAATTAAAATAATTACAATAGCGATCCCTAGTAACAATTATTGAACCCCCTGTTGTTTCAATGCCAATTTCAAACGTGCAATTGCTTTGGTGGTAAAGGTAAAACTCATTACCTCTCCATTCACAGTAATTGTCACCGTATGCTTGGTAAACTCTGGCTGACGAATATCAGAGATGGGGATAACGAGGTACTGTTTTTGTAACAAGCGATTAAACACCATTTTAGTCGGAGTGATTACTACGGTTCGTCGCCGCCATTCTAATAAGGCAAGGATTACAAAAACTGCAAAAAAGAGCGCGCTGAGCCACTGAAAATGAGTAATTTCAAGCCAAATTACGAGACCGGCAATAAAGAAGAGAAAAGTCCAACACCAGCTAATAATTGTCCCCGTAAGGTCTGGTTGGTAAAAATAACGAGTTTCTTCTTCCATAATTATAAATGTCATCCTTTCAGAAAAGAGGTAGTTTTTATGATCAAAATCTTTACAGATGCTGCAACAAAAGGAAACCTGGGCCCTACTGGTTTGGGAATAATAATAATTGCCAATCATAAGCAAATTCAGCTTGCAATTCCAGTAGATAAGGAAAAAATGGATAATCACCATGGCGAATTTGCTGCAGCTCACTTTGGATTTAAATATTTAATTGATCACTTTAGCAATAATGAAACAATCCTATTTTATACTGATAGTCGTATCTTAAGTGACGCAATCGGCAAAAATTATACAAAACATTACCAAAAAGAATTAGCAGCACTAAATCCTCTCCTCCAACACTTTCCAACGGTTGTTACCCAGTGGATTCCTGAAAGTCAAAATCGTGGAGCACATAATTTAGCAAATCAGGCCCTCCACAAAATAGAGTGATTTTAGAAAACAGCATATCGTCTTAATTATATCATCCACGTGTTCTATCAGCCACCAAACAGAGAAAAAGCCTTAGCGGTCGTTACAATGTAACTCCTACTAAGGCTTTTATTATTGGGAGAATTTCCCCCTTTTATCCCCCTTTTGACGTTTTTAAAACAGCATTTTCGTTGAAACCCTTGCTATTTAAGGGCTTGGAGCGATCTTTTTTGCCCCAATATTGGTAGAGATCTGTTCGTAAAGCACCGTTATAAAGTTTACGACGCTTGGTAGCGGGTGCTCCATAATACTTTTCAAATTCCATATCAGCCGTCAAAATATATTTACTCCATGTGGTTAATGGACGATATAACTCACCCATCTGCCGGTAAAGTTCGTGAACTGATTTCTTATCACTTAGCCGTTCACCATATGGCGGGTTAGCAACGATAACTCCATTAACTTCGCTTGTTTGCCAGTCTTTTACGGCTAATTGCTTAAACGTAATATCATGAGTTAAACCTGCCGCACGAGAATTTTCTTGAGAAATATCAATCATGTTTTGGTCAATATCATATCCGTGGATATCTAATTCGATATCATAATTTGCTAAGGAATCGGCTTCATCCCGAACTTCATCAGATAAACCATCTGGAACTAAGTTAACCCATTGTTCACTAATAAATGAACGGTTGATGCCCGGCGCAATATTATGACCGTATAATGCGGCTTCGATTGGAATCGTTCCCGAACCGCATACAGGATCGACAAATGGATTATCTGGAAACCAGTGAGCCAGCATCACCAAGGCGGCTGCCATATTTTCCTTCAACGGTGCTCCACCTTTATTTTTACGATATCCACGCTTAAAAAGCCCCTCTCCACTAGTATCTAACGTAAGAAGAACATGGTCTTTATTAATCGCTACTTCTAACGGGTAAGTGGCACCAGTTTCGGCTAAACGAGTCCGCCGATGGTATGCATTACTGAGACGTTGAACAATCGCCTTTTTAGTGATTGCTTGAACACTTGGCACATTATGCAATTGTGAGTTATGACTTTTTCCTTCTACTGGGAAATTCGCATCAATTGGCAAAAAATCTTCCCATGCGATGTTTTCAGTACGATCAAACAATTCTTCAAAAGACCGAGCATCGAATTCACCCACAACAATCTTTACTCGGTCTGCTGTCCGTAGCCAGAGATTAGTCCGAATAACATCCTTCATTGTCCCTTGAAAACGCACCCGACCATTTTCTACTTTGACTTCATAGCCAAGGTCTCTTAGTTCTTTTCCTACTAATGCTTCAATACCTGCAGCAGCAGTAGCAATTAACTGATATGTTTGCACATTAAACTCTCCTTTAGACTTATTCCTATTAGTTATTTTACCTTATGTTGCTTCAAAATGAAAAGAAGCTGCAAGAAGAAACAAAAGAGATTGCAAAACGAAAAATTTGCAATCTCTTTTGTTTATGAATGGTAGTTGACTTTAACCTAACTACATTAATGAATCCTCATTTGCTTTATCAGTTAATATTTTGTAAATGCGTTCAATATCCCGGGTGGTGCCACGAGATTCAAATGCATCCAATAAAGGCAAACCGTATTCCTTAGCGTATGTCTTGGCAGTTATTACATACATCTTCCCTAAGGTTAAGTTCCCGCTGCCAATTATTCCTGCACAACGTTTAACATTATCATAACTTTCCAAATAATCGTGCATTGGTGTTGTTAAGATTTCTGTTAACGTCGGTGTGAATCTACTTCCACCGATCATATATGTTGGTAGTAAAACAAAAAATTTACTATCGCTTTCGGTCGGAAGTGTCTCCTCTGAAATCTCCAATAAATCGATTAAAGGATTTTCATTATTTAAATGATGCTGTTGTGTTGCGTATTCTTGAAGCCGATGGGTAAATGATCGTACATTCCCAGAAAACGACATATATACAATTTTTATTCTCTTATTATCCATAATTCCCTAACTTTATTATCTGATATTTTTATTAATCGAGAGATAAGTTAACTCACAAATAACTCATTTTTTACTCCATTAACATTATAGGCGCGCTTGCAGTAAAATGAAATGATTATTTATATTTTATTGCTATTTTAAGTGATATCTATCTTAAACTTCTAAAATTTAATTTATCACCATTTAACTTTTTTACTTCAAGCGAGTAATTATTAACGCATTCTACAAAAAAGAACCAATAAAACCATACTCTGATTTTTAAAATAAAAAAACCCGAGCGAACTCGGGTGCCTGTATGCAAGTATCTGTAGGCCATGTTTTGTCGTAATATAATTATCAGGCATAATTATATCGAGGTAATCATCTATCTCAGAGTATCGAAATACTCTCCCCTGGAATCACTTCAATTTGCTATCCAAAGCTCCCCTACCGTAGTTTGGGTTTACCGCTTGAGGGGTTTACCGCGTTCCACCAATATCGTTTCCAATATTGTATCGTCACTGTGGCACTTTTCAGGAATACTAAGACATAGTTAAAACCTTAGTCCGTTTTTCCGCCGTCACCATAAAATGGTGCCCCGCCTTATTTTTTCAGCGAGCACAAACACTACAGGCATCGCAGCCTGTGCGAGCATGGACCTTCCTAACACAACATAAGCTGTGCTCAATTACCCAAAACTTGCAAAATTATTAATAAACTATTCGACACGCACTAAAGCAAATGTGAGTCATTATTATCGTTACCATCTAATTGTGAACCAAATACGCGACGTTCTAGATTAGATAGACGCTTTAAAATATCCATATTCGTAGCGCTCGATACAGGTTGACGGGAAGCAGTTTGGTTACTCATAGATGAACCAACTTCTACTTGGCGATTTAATTCATCAACCTTTGCTCTCAAACGTTCATTTTCATCATTTAAACGTTCAAGTTCTTTATTATAGGTGTCGTAGTCTTTAATAACATCATCTAAGAAAGCATCAACATCCGCTTCATCGTAGCCTTTGCCAATATTTCTCTCCTTAAATTGCTTATGCAAAATATCTTGTGGAGTAAATTTTATGTTATCCAACTTAAACACCTCAATTGTTTAGTTTGCGTAGTCCAATAACTATAATACCAAATCAAAGAAAAAATGCAAGGTTAAAATTCATCTTTTTCCCTTTGACGCTCAGCCCATTCTTCTGCCTCTTCTTGAAGTTCATCAAAATCAACAAAAGTCATTGAATATTCACTTTCTTCTTTATATTTTTGAATTATCTCATAATCATACTTAGTTTTTCCTTGATACTCTGGGTCGTAAAGAAGAAAAGCTTCATCAGTATGTGTAAGCATAAACTGCTGATAATTTCTCAATTGTTGCGGGGATTGATAAGGTTTATCTGAAACATTAGCAAAAAAATCAACTTGCTGAGTAATACTCGTCAGCTTTAACTGGTTATTTTCATTCCATTGCTTACCAAATTCTGCAAAGGGAAACATTAAAGCCGTTTTTAATTGCGGAAAATCAGCTTGGAGTTCTAAGGCAGCTTCGAGTCCCCATCTTTCCGTTCCCATTTGTGGGCCAGTTATTACCCAGAATTCATCATCATTTAATTCCAATTGGGCCCTTAAATAATTTTTAAGAACCTCTTTTATTACTTGAACTTTGGGATCATTATCCTTAAATATATTTAGTTCGTAACTTCGATAACCAGTAACCCACACTCTCTTCATAAAATCCTCCCTAAATAAACAGGTATAAAGCCTCTTAACTTAAACTTGTAATCATCTTGTATCAATCATTATGCAACTAGTCTGGTATAATAAATCTCTAGTTAGGAGAGTGATCGCCGTGACCATTCACTATCCCAATGGTCAGCAACCTGTACAACACTATAATACACATAATGAATTACCGACACCACATCAATCTATTTATGCTAAACGTGGGATGTCGTTAGAGGATGAGATCAATCATAGTAATCAGTACTATTTAGCTCGCCACATTGCTGTTATTCATAAAAAGCCTACCCCTATTCAGCTTGTAAAAGTTGATTACCCCAAGCGGAGTGCGGCTGTTATTAAAGAAGCATATTTTCGACGTCCATCAACTACTGATTACAATGGGGTGTACCGTGGATATTACATTGATTTTGATGCTAAAGAAACACGTAATAAAAATTCTTTTCCATTAAAGAACTTTCATCCCCACCAAATTCAGCATATGCGTGAATGTGTAGCACAGGGGGGAATTTGTTTTGCTTTCATTAAATTTACGGAGCTTGACCTGCTATACCTGCTTCCCGCTTCCAACCTATTTAAATATTGGGACCAACAGCAAAACGGCGGCCGTAAATCAATTTTGCGAACTGATATCGCTAAAGAAGGCTATCAAATTCATTATCAACTCAATCCGCGTTTACCATATTTAAACGCAGTTGATAAAATAATTGCTGCAAAAGCGTAAAGGAGTTTACTATGTCAAATGATAATCAGTCAACGCGTAGTGAGCGTCATAATAACAATGACAATCAACAGCGCAATGTTGGCGGCTTAATAAAGAAAATCTTGCTATGGGTAGCAGGAATCGTCGTTCTATTAATGGTGGCATCTGCAGCTTTATTTTTCTACTATGCCTCAAGCGCTCCTAAGATTAGTAGAAGCGACTTAACAAGTCAGAGTATTACGACTATTTACGATGATCAAAATCGAGTAATTTCTCGTTTAGGAGCACAGAAACGAGAATATGCCAAGGATAATCAAATTCCAAAGCAGTTAAAAAATGCTGTTGTTTCAATTGAGGATCGCCGCTTCTACAAGCACCATGGTGTTGATACAATTCGAATTCTTGGAGCAGCCACTTCTAATGTTTTTGGTCGTTCAGCCGGGATGCAGGGGGGAAGTACGCTGACTCAACAGTTAGTTAAATTATCCGTTTTCTCAACAGCGGCCTCTGATCGAACATTAAAACGAAAAGCCCAAGAAGCTTGGCTTGCTATTAATGTTGAGCAGCATTTTAGCAAGAGTCAGATTCTTGATTTTTACATCAACAAGGTTTACATGGGCAATGGAATTTATGGAATGCAAACCGCAGCTCAGTACTACTACGGTAAAGATTTAAACGATCTTGATCTTTCCCAATTAGCCCTTCTCGCCGGAATGCCACAATCTCCTACTTACTATAATCCACTTGTAAGCAACACAAAGTATGCAACGCAACGGCGAAATGAAGTATTGAATGCGATGGTTCGCAGCAATTACATTACCCAATCCCAGGCTAACCAAGCAGCAAGTGAAAGCGTTACTGCTGGTTTAGATCCTGATCACGGTAATATTTCAGGAAGTGGAACTGCTGTCGATTCTAAGGTTGTTGACCCTTATGTAAAACAGGTTCTTGCTGATTTACAAGCACAAGGATACAATCCTTATAGTGATGGGTTAAAGGTTCATACCAATCTTGACCTTGATGCGCAACAACATCTTTACGACGCTGCAAACAAAAACGTTCAGTTCCAAAATGACAAGATGCAAGCCGGAGTTGCTGTTACCGATCCCCATAACGGGCAAATCATTGCCATGCTTGGTGGCCGTCACACAGGAAATGTTGTGTATGGCCTTAACCGGGCTGTGCAAAGTAACCGTAGTTCTGGGTCAACCGCAAAGCCATTAATGGATTATGGTCCGGCTATCGAATACTTGCAATGGCCAACTTTCAAATCAATTGCTGATACGCGGTTTGTCTTTCCTGGTACCAATACTGTCCTTCATGATTTTGATAAAAAGTACAAGGGCAATATGACAATGCGTGAGGCTTTAGTTCAATCACGGAATGTTCCTGCTATTCGCGCATTGCAAGCCGTTGGGATTAAGCGTGCTACTTCTTTCCTTGATGGATTAGGAATTTCGCAAAAACAACCATATACTTTACAAAACGGGATTGCTTTGTATATCTCTCCACTTCAAGTTTCTGCTGCATATGCGGCCTTTGCTAATGGTGGTACTTACTACAAGCCTTACTACATTAGCTCGATTACTACTCAAGATGGTGCAGCAAAACAATTCAATCCTAAAGGTAAACGCGCAATGAATAAGGCTACTGCCTACATGATCACTGATATGCTTAAAGGAGTTTTCACAGACTCACAAGGAAGCGCAACTGACGCTCGACTTGACGGTGTTAACCAAGCTGGTAAGACAGGGACGACAAACTACCCGGGAAATTCTAGCCAGTCTGGCGTAATGGATTCCTGGATGGCCGGTTATACTAAGAATTACTCAATTGCAGTTTGGACTGGTTATGACCACCCACTCGAACCTGGTGGCAGTATTTCAGAACAATATGTAAAGTCAGCGCAATTACTTTACAAGGACTTAATGCAATACCTTGACAGCCAAAATCACGCATCTGATTGGACGATGCCAGACACTGTTGAAGCTGTTCGAGTTAAAGGTAAACGTCAGCTTGTAATTCGTGATTCAAAATGGGCATTCGATTATACTGAAGATACATCGGATGATCGTGATAGCAGTTCCACTTCTAGCTCAAGCGAATCATCATCGTCTTCATCTTCTTCCAGTTCTGTTTCAAATAGTAGCAGCGAAAGTCGTACAGAAGAACGAAACAATGCCCCAACTGAATCTTCATCAAGTAGTGCTCCGGCTAGTTCAAGTTCATCTGCACCCGCACAAAGCTCAAGTTCTAGCCTTGCCCCTGCTACGCAACCTAGCACAGCCAACCCATGATAAGATCTTTTAAAAATTGAAGATAATAAAAAGGATTGTGGAATTTTTCTCCGCAATCCTTTTTATTATCAACTTTTTAATAATGAATTGTATGTTTTCGCCGACCATTTTGTAGAATATAGACGGCAATAATTACTAAAATAATTCCTAAAATTTCTGCCCAATTCAAGTTCAATTTAAAGAAGATTACACTTAAAATCGAAGTTGTAATTGGTTGAACGGCATCCATGATACTAACTACATCAGAAGGGGCATACCTAGTTGCATGAAGCAAAATTCCAAATGGTAAAATCGTTCCGAATAATACCACTGTCGCAACTGATGCTACTAATGTGGTAGTAATATGTGGTGGATTGACCCAGAATGGCCGGTAGAGGTTAAATAAGACTCCGGCAATCATCGTCCCCCAGCCGAGGACAACAATTGGCGGATTCTCATCAGCAGCTCGTTGTGGAAGAACAACATAGAACGCAGCTGTAATTCCAGATCCCAACCCCCAGAGAAGGGATACAAATGGTAAAGCTAATTGAGTAAAGTTACCACGCGTGATACATAATGCTACCCCAATCAAAGCAACAACAAACGCAATAATGTCACTCCTGAACGGACGACGATGCATAAAAACAATTCCACCTAACACAATAAAAAGTGGGGAAAGATACTGAAGAATTGTTGCTGCTGAGGCATTTCCTGTTTGAATAGCATAATAGAACGTAAGCAGGTTTGCCATCAATCCTAAAATAGCATAACTAATAACTGAAATAGCTGTTGCTCGTGTCTTAAATACGTTAAAAATCTTTTTTCCATATAAAAATACACTAATTACTAATAAAATCACTCCTGCTGAAAAAGTCCGCATTGAGAGCATCCACGTAGCAGGAATTGCTAAATTTTGTGAGATAAGTTGCAAAACGGTTCCGGATATTCCCCACATAGCAGAGGCAACCGCTGCCCATATAATTCCCTTCATTACTTGAGAAGAAGATTTTTCCATGTCAACCACCCTTTATTTAATTTTATTCGCCTAATTTATAAATCGGTATTTTAGGCTTTTTCAATGTCTTCTTTTCTGGTTTTTGTCCAGCCTCTTTTCGCTGTTCAAACCTCTTTTCATGCTCATTGATATCTCTTTCTGTTCGTAAGTCCTGACGATCCCAGCTTTGTAGAATTCGGTCCATATATTGAAGATTTAACGCACTATTCATTACTGCCTGCCGTAAAGCAAGTTTAATCATTATTGCCGAATAATTATCTTTATCCAGCCAGTCATTAACAATTTGCAATTCCATTGATGAGAGGGGCCGGCCAAATTCGGCCTCTAGCTGATTAAATGTCTCAACCCGACTATTAGTATTTTCAACCTTAACCGCTGCCTCTTGGTCATTCTCATTGAGCAATGCTAATTTGTTGATAAGGAGCGAAAAATCATATATTGCATCTTCTTTGCCGTCTTCCATTTTTCGCATCTTCTGCTCAACAAGATGGTTTGTCATCATCTGGTGAAGCTGTTCAAACACCTGCCGCTCTTTTGTTCCTAAGTTCTTTGCAATTGTGCGAACATCCGGATTCATTATTCCCCGATCTTGGTAAGATTTAAACTGAAGATATAAGACAAATTGAGAAGTTGTCATCCCCAGTTCTTTATAATGATGGAGCAATAAGTTGCTTATATTTGTTTCTCCCGCCTGCAAGTAATGCTGTAAAAGGCTTGCATCTGTCATTTAATCAGCCCCTCTCTTAACAAAATATTTTTGCAAAAGTAAAGAGACTGAGTAATCCCAGCCTCTATTAGTTTCAGCTTTTATTAAAGATTATTAATATTTTGAACATATTGTCCAGTCTTAAAATTAATCAGATCGTAGCAGAGATTCCCTTTTTGATTACGATATGTTACTTCCCAGACAATCTTGTCATTAAATATCCCGGGAGCAACTTTTAAAATTTCTCGCGGATCACGATTTGATTTTGTCATCGCTCGTACTCTCGCAGCAGTAATCCCACTTGATTGTTTTAGAACTCTGATCTTGCCACCGTGTTGGGGAACCATAACCAGGATCGGTTGGTTTTGCTGATTCTTGCCACTAATCGTATAGTAAGTATTCTCTCGATTATAAATATAAAATTGGTCAGGAGATTGAAGATGAGCATATTTTTCAGCAAGTGAAATCGTCTGTCGTCGCGCTGAATTTCGTGGCTGATTGCTAACTGCAAAAACACTCCACACTATTAACAAGATTAGTAAAATCGCAATCAAAAGGTTACGAATTGTCCGCATTGAGGAACCGCGACTTTGTTCACGTTGAACTTCACGTCGACTTTGCATATCTTTTCCCTCTTATCTCTTTAGTTTTTTAGATTCTTATATGACAATCGTTTTTGATTATACCAGAAATCGGTAATTAAAAGTTGATAAAGTTTAATTAACTTTGTCCTCTTTACCATTTCGTAAAAACTTCTGAGTAATTGAAATCAAGTCAGCAGTTTTTTTGCTATTAACCGGTAAATCAGTGGGCAGACTACTCAAAATCGTCTTCCCATACCGTCTTGTCTGTAGTCGTGGATCAAGAACTACTGCCACCCCATGATCATCTTCTGTCCGTAATAATCGTCCAATCCCCTGACGTAACCGCATCGTTGCTTTTGGCAATTCTGAATGATAGAACGGATTTTTCCCCTGCTGCTGAAGTAACTTATTATGAGCACGATTCATTATTTCATCAGGCGAATCGAACGGTAAGCGCGTAATAATTAAGAGTTCAAGAGCGGACTCTGGTAAATCTATCCCTTCCCAAAAACTAGAAGCACCAAGAAGGATCGAATTTTTTCCACCACTAAACTGTTTTAAGATTTTATCACGATTACCCGTAATTCCTTGGGCTAAAATATCTCGCTGATCAAATAGATCCGTTTCACGAAGTTGGCTATATATCTGCTCAATCATCACCAATGAGTTGAATAAAATCATTGTCTGATAATCAGCATTCTTCGTTAATTGGTAAATCGTGTCACTGAGGTATTTAATGTAATCACTGTTATTTTGCGCGCTCGGTACTGGGGCATCTTCTGCAATCAATAATTTAGCATTCTGTTTGTAATTGTATGGAGATGCGAATCGACGCGTTAAAGTATTATTGCGCTCTAAATCTAATTGGTGGTAAAGATACGGCGATCGTGGCGATGTAAACAATGTCGCTCCCACAAATAATGGTTGAGCAAAATATGGATAAACATTCTTTGTGAGGTAATGGGTTGCTTCCAATAGCCCCCCACTAAGCTGTAAGGCACTTTGTTCACTTGATTGGCGAATAGTAATCCAAAAAGCAGCAGCCTCTCCTTGTTGTTGAAGCGTTTCGTTAAATTCATTTAATGTCTGATCGGCCTCAATTAATTTTGCAAGCTGACTCTGAAATTGGCTCATAAGGTAACGATCACTTAACAACCACCGGTCTGGCTGACTGCTAAACAGATGACTGAGGGCAGAAAAATGAAGCTGCACACTGCTTAATGCTTGCTCTAGCTTCATCATCACGGGTCCACTAATATCTAAGAGAGACATCACCTGATCATTTCGCAATGGTTGTTCAATTAATTCATTGTCGGGATTACTAGTGGCACTTGCCATGTATTGACGGTAAAGGGCTTGTTGGAAAAGGTCAACTGCTTCTTCTACTGCATTGAGATCGCCACGAAGCAATTCAACATTATAACTGCCTAGTGCCTGTTCAGCGAAAATATCGGTTAAATTTCGGTCATTACCATTATTAACTAACCCAGACATTACATGAACGGCCGTACGTAATTTTTGAAAATTAAATGTTCGCCGGGACCGTTTTAAGATACTTTCGCTTAAGTGCTGAGCTTCATCGATTACTAAGTATGGGCGACGAGTTCCATCCCCTAATTCCTGGGCATGAGCAACCAAATACGCATGATTCGTAATAATAATATCAGCTTGATGAAGCCGTTTTTCCCGCCGAACGAGAAAATCATCATGGTAAAAGGCATTTACTGGATTCAAGCTCCGAATACCCTGATGACGAATTTCAGTAAAGTATGGCGACTGCTGAGAATTTAAATTAAGTTCATCAAGGTCCCCACTTTGCGTCGAAAGCAGCCATACTAAAATTTTAGCTTTTAATAACTGAACGAGCTTCGAATCTTCAATTACGCTTAAGGAATGAACAAAACGTGCAATATCAATATAATGAGCGTTTCCCTTGATAATCACACTATTCATTTTAAAAGGCAACACCTTGTTTAGTTGCGCGATTGATGTATCAATAATTTGTTGCTGGAGGATATTGGTTGCTGTGCTGACGACAATCTTCTTATCGGGATATGCAACATAACTTAGCGGAAAAAGGTAGCCCAATGTCTTCCCTACTCCAGTTCCAGCCTCAACAATCATATTTTTGGGTTCATCATGAGTATAATTATTGTAAATGCTGTTCATCATTTTTGCTTGAACAGGCCGCAGTCTCAACGTATCTCCGTATAGCTTTTCCTTTGCCTTTTTAGTTGAAGGATATTTATGCTTTTCCCGCTGACTATTAGCAGTGATTGGCCGCGATTTATGAAGAACAATTCCGTGCGAGACATACAGCTCTTCACTTAATGGCTGGGGCGATTTACGTCGACGCTGTAACTCAGCATCAAAAACCCCAGCTGTTTGTTGAGGTAAGTTGAGCTTCAACTGAGTAATCTTTTCAAGCGTAAGCGTTGGTAATTCTTGAACTCGTTTTAGCAAGTCATTAAGTAAGTCTGCTGTTGCCTCAGCGTCTGATACTGCACTATGAGGGTGATCATGCTCAATGTGCAACGAACTAGTTAAGTCTCGTAAACGGAAACTCTTTGCAGTAGGAAGAAGAATCTGACTAAGGGTTACAGTATCGATTGCTGGAATTGATAATGAAGGATATCCAGCTCGCTCTAATTCTGCATTTAGAAAAGGAAAGTCAAAATTAACATTGTGAGCCACAAAGGTCGTTTCCGCCAGCAAACTATAAATAGTTCCAGCAATGTCTTCAAATAAAGGTGCTTTTCGTACGTCTTTATCTTCAATTCCTGTTAATTGAACAATTGAACGAGGAATTTTCTCTCGTGGATTTATTTTTGTTTCAAAGTGATTTATGATTTCGCCATCTTGAACGAGAACACAACCGATTTGAATGATTCGATCACCATGATTAACATTCGTTCCGGTTGTTTCTAAATCAACAACTGAGTAGATTGGCGCTTTCTTGTCACGCTTTTTTGTGCGCTGACTACTACGCTGTGTCACACTATCACCATATTTCTCCGAAGTTATTATATAAGTTACTAAATATTCTAAACTAAATGATACACCATTCTACTATAAATTTCTCATTTTTACACGAATCGGCCTTTCTTTGTGCTAAAATGTTTAGATTTGGTAACATCCACAATCGTTTTTAGCTAGAATCATTGTTTTATGCTATGATTAAGTTTGAATTTTTATGTAGAAAGTAGGTTACGATGGTGAAACAACAAGGGATTGGTACTAGCCATGCGAAAATCATTTTAATGGGAGAACATAGCGTAGTATACGGTCAACCGGCAATAGCCTTACCATTGCCAAGCGTTCAATTATCAGTTACGCTCAGCAGTCGCCAAGATAACCAGCGAATTATTAAAAGCCGTTATTATCATGGTAGTTTAGAAAATTTACCTTCTTCCATGATTGGAATTAAAAAATTAATTGACACTTTATCTGCAAGGTTTAATGACCACGAAACTGGTTGGGACTTAAAAATTGAAAGTCAATTACCTGCAGAGCGAGGAATGGGGTCGTCTGCTGCCAGCGCGATTGCAATTATTCGGGCATTCTTTGACTATTATGATGAACCGCTTGATCGAACATTATTGCTTCAGCTTGCAGATGTTGAGGAACAAATTACACATCGTAGTCCATCCGGTTTAGACGCTGCTACTGTCAGTTCAGATAAACCGCTTTTTTATGTTAAGGGGCGGATTGGGGTACCAATTGAAATGAATCTTGATGCCTCTTTAGTAATTGCTGATACTGGAAAAAAAGGTGCTACTAAGGAAGCTATTTTGGCAGTTAAAGATGAACTGAAAAATAACAGCGAAAAAGCTGAGGAACATATTAAGCACCTCGGTGAATTAGTAAACCAAACAAAAGACTATCTTGCACAAAATGATATTGTAAAATTAGGCGATGCTTTTAACTTTGCGCAAACTGATTTAGCCGCTCTTAACGTGTCAGATCCATCATTAGATCACCTTATTCATGTTGCACGTGATAATGGTGCTCTTGGTGCAAAATTAACTGGCGGTGGTCGCGGCGGTTGCATGATTGCCTTAATGCAAACAGCTATGGGAGCTCGTCGCCTTGCAAGCATCTTAAAAGAGAACGGTGCGCATGATATTTGGCTTCAACCACTTGATAAGCGAGGTAATAACTAATGGCAACTGCAAAAGCACATACTAACATTGCGCTTGTTAAATATTGGGGAAAGAAGGATCAAGAATTAATCATTCCACAAACCGACAGTCTCTCCCTTACGCTTAATGAGTTTTACACCACTACTACCGTAAATTTTGATAATCACCTTACTTCAGACTTAGTTGCCATCGATCAACAGACACTCAGTAAGCAAGCGGCGAAAAAAGTAGTTCATGTTCTAGATATTGTTCGGCAACTAAGTGGAATAAAATCTTTTGCACGCGTAGAGTCAATTAATCATGTTCCAACCGCAGCCGGCCTTGCTTCTTCGGCTTCTGCCTTTGCCGCTTTAGCAGGTGCAGCCAGTGCAGCGGCCGGATTAAACTTCTCAAGCCGTGATCTATCACGACTTGCCCGGCGCGGCTCTGGTTCGGCAACTAGATCTATTTATGGTGGACTGGTTGAATGGCAAAAAGGGACTGACGATGCATCCTCATTTGCACAACCAATTTTAGAAAACGTTGATTTCCCAATTGAGATGTTGGCAGTCTTAGTTGATACAAAAAAGAAAAAAGTTTCCAGTCGCTCTGGAATGCAATCCAGTGTTGAAACCTCACCCTACTATGATGCCTGGCGCCAAGTGGTAGCGAATGATATGGTTGCTATAAAGCAAGCTATCAAAGCAAAGGATATTGACCAAATCGGCCATATTGCTGAAGAAAATGCCCTTCGGATGCACGCACTTACCTTTTCAGCTGACCCCGGTTTTACCTACTTTAATGGTGAAACGCTAACCATCATTAAAGCAGTGGAAGACTTGCGCAACCAGGGAGTAAACTGCTATTATACGATGGATGCTGGTCCGAACGTTAAAGTGATTTACGACCGCGGGAACCGGAGCAAAATTGTTGAAGAATTAAGCAATATCGTTGGCCCAAAACGGTTGGTGGTTTCACAACCGGGACCTGGAATAAAGATTTGGAATGAATAAAATTTAATGATAAGGGGACTTTAAATTTTGATTACTGAAAAAGCTCCCGGTAAATTGTATATTGCCGGTGAATATGCTGTTGTTGAAAATGGTTATCCTGCAATTTTAGTTGCATTGGATCAGTTTGTTACCTGTACGATTGAGGAAAGCGTGCAAGAAGTTGGCCAAATTATTAGTCGCCAATATAATAACGATCAACTATCCTGGCGACGTTTAGGAGACCAAATGGTAGTTGATAAGCGTGACAATCCTTTTTCTTACATTCTTTCTGCTATTAGGGTTACAGAAGAATATGCTCGTACTTTTAGTCGCGATTTACGAATATTTAATATCCATATTGACAGTCAATTAGACAGTGCTAATGGTCGAAAATATGGTCTTGGTTCCTCTGCTGCGGTTACTGTAGCAACTGTCAAGGCTCTTTGTCGTTTCTATAATTTGCCCGTCAACAAGGATCAAATCTTTAAATTAGCTGCGATAGCCCATTTTGAAGTTCAAGGAAATGGTTCATTGGGTGATGTTGCCGCTTCTGTATACGGTGGTTGGATTTCCTACCATTCATTTGATCGGCAGTGGCTTGCCCAACAACGTAAGTACCTTGACCTAAAGACGATCATTGACTTACCTTGGCCTGATCTTAATATTGAGTCTCTAACCGCTCCTAAAAACTTAGAGCTTTTAATTGGCTGGACTGGTAAACCAGCATCAACTTCCCAACTTGTTGATAAAATTTCTCTTTTTAAAGCCCGTCGCCAAACCGAATATCATCATTTTCTTGAAAAAAGTAAATCGTGTATCCAACGAATGGTTGATGGTTTTCATCGTCAAGATCTTGAAGCAATTAAAAATGAAATCCGTTATAACCGTGACCTCTTAAAACAACTGGGCACTAATTCAGGGGTAAACATCGAAACCGAATCATTATCTAAGCTTTGCCAAATCGCTGAATCTTTTGGTGGCGCCGCTAAGACATCTGGTGCCGGTGGCGGTGATTGTGGGATCGTCGCTATTGATAGCAACTCTAACTTTGGGAATGTCTTAAAGAGTTGGGCCAAAAATCATATCGAACAACTTCCTTTATCCGTACACTTTATCGATAACGCAAAAAGTTTCAAGAAATCTGTTAAACACCATCTTTCTTACATTCACAAGTAGATCAAAGGAGGCTCCATGATGGAATCACGTCATGCCCAACGGAAAAACGAACACCTTTCATTAGCTGCCAAATATTATGACCAAGTTCATCAACACCATTATTTTGATCAAGTGCGTCTAATTCATGATAGCTTACCTGAAATGACGACAGATGATGTTGATCTTCATGTCCAATTAGCTGATAATTTAGAAATTGAATGTCCTTTTTATATTGAGGCAATGACTGGCGGAAGTGATCAAGCCCTTAAAATCAACCAGCAACTTGCTCAATTAGCCCATAAACACCATTTGGCAATGGCAACGGGATCTCTCAGTATTATTTCAAAAGACCCTCAATCCTTTTCGTCTTTTGAGATAATCCGCGAAGAAAATCCAGATGGCATTATTTTTGCAAATTTAAGTGCAAATGCCAGTCTTGACCAAGCGATAAATGCTATTTCCCTTCTGAAAGCAAATGCCCTTGAACTGCATATCAATGCGGCCCAAGAATTAATTATGCCTGAGGGTGATCGTGATTTTAACTGGTTAGATAATATCCAGTATCTTGTCAGTGAACTCGAAGTCCCGGTTATTGTAAAAGAGGTTGGCTTTGGAATGAGCAAAACGACGATCGCCAAACTGCAAACCCATGATGTTCACCTCATCAATGTTAGTGGACGTGGCGGGACAAACTTTGCGGCGATTGAGAATCGGCGTAACCATGATATTAATTTTGAGAGTTTATTGGACTGGGGACAAACAACTCCCGAGTCACTACTGGAAGCTCATTCAATTCGGCGTGGTAAAACTGAAATTATTGCCTCTGGCGGAATTACTTCTCCCCTCGATGTTATCAAGGCTGGTGTATTAGGCGCTCGGGCAGTTGGTGTTGCTGGTTACTTCCTCAATATTCTTCAAAATGAAGGCTATGAAGCATTAGACCAAACGCTCGGTGAATGGCAAGTGATTGTCAAACGCTTGCTCGCGCTCCTTGGTTGCTCATCATTTACCGAGCTTTCACGTGTTGAATATGTTTTAGGAACAGACTTACTATCATATGCTCGTCAGCGACACTTACGCTAACCTAAATAATTGAAATTCCTATTAAGATTGATACAATTGATTTAATAACTAAAGGTTTGGATGGTGATTGAAGTGAATAAAATTAATTGGGGCAAATCAATTACAGTGGGTATAACTGCTGGTCTGGTTGCTGGTCTTGTTAAACTTGGTTGGGAAAATATTCTCCCACCACGGACACCAGAGCGAGATCAAACAAACCCACCGCAAAAAATGCTTGAACAATTTGGCGTTCCGGCACAGATCACACACGCTACTTATACCTATTCCGGCCAACAGTTGCCATGGGTAAGCTATGTTGTTCACTTTAGTTTCTCAGCTGGCTTTGGAGTTCTCTATAGTATCGGCGGACAGTTGGCACCGTGGATTAAAAAAGGTGATGGAGTACCATTCGGGATTGCTGTTTGGGATTTCTTCCACCTCAAGTTAATGCCATTAATGGGAACAGTTCCTGCTGCAAAAGATCAACCACTTGAAGAACATGTTTCTGAATTTTTAGGACATGCAATCTGGATGTGGACGATTGATGCATTGATAAAGAGTAAAGAAGAGAGTGGGAAATAACCTCCTCGACAAGGCGGTTGGCTAAGCTAGGACGATGATTAGCACGGCACGGGCTGATTATCGTTCGTACTTAGACTCGAGCCTTGTGGTTATTTTCCACGTTATCTTGCTTATTGTTCATAAAAGTAGTTGAGGCTGAGAGAAAACAAAAGTTTTCTCTCAGCCTCATTTTAAACTATTCGCCTTTAAAGTAATGCACTTCGGAAATGAAGTCCCCCGTATGAGTCGGGTCACGGAACAAACCGACATTCATCAATTCATCCCCACCATAAGTTTTATCAGTCATCTCATCATGATAATCAATTGTCGGATCAAGTCCCGCCATCTTAGTATTATTAATTTCAAAACGGTTAGTATGCAACTGCTTAAACATAAATAGCAGTGCTTCTGACTTATCAGGACTGACAAATTCCCAAGCGACCGTATTGCTATCAAAAGGACTTTCTAAGCGAATAAAGTCACCATATTGAATTAAGTGGCGGTGAGCCTTGTAGAACTTGATCTGTTCCTTTACCATTTGCCGATCCTCTTCAGTCAAATCTGCTAAGTCAAGTTCATAGCCAAAGACCCCGCTCATGGCAACATCGCCCCGCATCTTAAAACTAGTAGAACGACCAGTTTGCTGGTTAGGTGAAACCGATACATGCGCCGTCATAGATGAGATTGGATAAGTTAAAGATGTTCCGTATTGGATCTTTAACCGTTCGACCGCGTCTGTATCATCTGATGGCCAACTTTGCGGCATGTAGTAAAGGATACCAGCATCGAAACGACCACCACCGCCAGAGCAGCCTTCAAACAAAATATTAGGATAACGGGTAACTAACCGCTCCATTAAGTCATATAAACCTAAAACATAACGGTGGCTAATTTCTCCTTGATGGTCTGCGTCCGCTGCGCTAGAGAAGACCTCAGTAAGGTTACGGTTGAAGTCCCATTTAATATAGTCAAGCGGCACCTTATCTAAAATTAAGCACATTTGATTGTAGATATTATCAACAACTTCTTTACGGCTAAAGTCTAGTACTAATTGATTACGAGAAAGTGTCATGCCACGGTTCGGCTCATGCAAGGCATAGTCAGGATGCTCCTTATATAACTTAGAATCGACTGAAATCATTTCTGGCTCAAACCAGAGGCCGAATTTCATGTCATGCTCGTGGGTCCGATCTGCTACTCGCTTCAATCCACCGGTAAGCTTATCCTGGTTAACAAACCAATCACCAAGCGATGAATTATCATCATTCCGGTGGCCAAACCAGCCGTCATCAAGAACAAACATTTCAATTCCCAATGGCTTTGCTTCATCAATAATTTGGTCTAGCTTCTTATCATCAAAGTCAAAGAAGGTCGCTTCCCAATTATTAATAACAATTGGGCGGTCTGCATATTGATACTTACCGCGAGCAACCCGGTCCCGTAATAACTTGTGGAATACTTGTGACATCCCATTTAGGCCCTGTTGACTAAAGCCCATGATTGCTTCCGGTGTCTGAAAATCTTTTCCCGGTTCAAGAACCCATTCAAAGTCATAATCATTAATTCCGGTTATTAAGCGAATCTGGTCAATCTGATCTTTTTCCAAGGTAAACTGGTGATTACCAGAGTAAACAAGGAGCACTCCCAAAGCATTTCCTTGAAATTCATCGGTATTCTTATCAACCAAGGCCACAAACGGGTTCATATGATGAGAACTAGAATTTCGACGGCTAGAAAATTCTGTTATTCCCCGACGTAATTCTTGCCGTTCAGGTTGTCGTTCAAGGGCATACTGGCCGGGAACGGAGATAACGTCATAATCATGTTTAGTTAAGTCTAGTTGCATTGAGGCAATCTTTTCAATTCGTAATTCTTGATTGCTTGTGTTTACTAACCGCGCATTCCTTGTAATAACCGGCCGTTCGTTATAGATAGTGTACGAAAGAATGAGTTGCGCACCAATTGTTTCATCAACCAAAATAACTTCTAACGTTTCTGCTTCTTTATCACTTTTAACATAAGATGCAGGTAACCCAGCTAGTTTGGGCTTCCCCGGTAAAATCTTATAAGACTTGTAACGGAAATCAGTCAGTCGTGAACCATTTTCTGTTTTGATAATAATCGCAGGCACGCGATAGTCTCCGGTATTGTTTCCTGAATACTCCTGCAACAAATCATCTTTAGAGTAAGTTCGGTCCATCGATCCAGGAAGGTTCCCTGAAAATCCACGATCAACTCGTGGATATCGACGTTCACCATGGTAGTTGCGAATTGCTGGTCCAAAGTAAAGGTGACTGAGGATATTTCCCTCTTCTACTGAAAATAAATAGGAAATTTCTTTATTTTTTAAGTGAAAAACACGTTGCTGTTCATCAAATGTAATCATTCGTTGTGGCCCCTTTCTTGAAATCGATTCTATAATAAACGTTTAGTCATTTTTCGTCAAGCGCTTTCATTGTTGATGCAACAATAATTTACTGTCAATATTGACTACTAAACGTTTACTAAAAATATGTTATGCTAGAAATTGATTAAAAGGAGGTTTCCCTATGACTGGTATCAGAAAAATAGCACGTGAGGCTGGTGTATCTCCTGCCAGCGTTTCACGTGTCTTAAGCAATGATTCATCTTTTTCAGTAAGTGAACAAACAAGAGCACGAATTAAAGAAGTAGCAGCAAAGTATAATTACCATCCGCATCTAAATAGGGCCGTTACTCCGCCGATAACTCCTCGTTCAATTCTAGTACTTACAACTCATTCGCTCGAGACAGAAGCTCATGACCCTTATTTCATTCAAGTCCATGATGGAATTATTCAAGAAGCTTCCAAGCAAAATATTCAAATCAAAGCTTTTGTTCGTTTTCCCAATAAAGCCTTTCAATTTACTGACGCGCAAAAATATGATGGCGTAATTGTTGCAGGAGTTTTTACGCAAGAATTCTACGCTAATTTAGCTAAAAACAATCCCCATATCGTTTTAATTGACGATTATCGATACCTTCCCGCTTACGATATTATCCGTAATTCGTATTTTGAAGCCACTCAAACCGTTCTTGATCAGCTACTAGAAAATGGCCTTAATAAAATCGCCTTTATCGGTGGAAATATTCATCCCATGAATAATAATGGCGAAACGACAGACTCATATCAAGATATTCGAGCTAAGGCCTATTTGATGTGGACAAAACTTCATAATATTTCTCCATTGATTGCCCTTAATGGGTGGACTCCTAAAGATGGCTTTGATAGCATGAATACTCTTTTGAAAGATAATTTTCAGGCCGCCTTAATAGCTAGTGACCAACTAACTATCGGCGCATATCGAGCCCTTAAGCAACATCAGCTTAAAGTTCCCCAAGACCTTCAAATTATTAGCTATAATGATTCGGATATTGCTGAATATTTAGTTCCGTCCCTTTCATCGATCAATCCAGCAAGTTTTTCAATGGGTAAAATAGCAGTTCAAAGACTAGTTCACTGTCTGAATAATCCAAATGAAATCCCTATTCATATTAATTTGCCCGCCAAAGCCACTTGGCGCGAAAGTTCAGAAATTAATTTGAATTAGTGAAACGTTTTATAAGTAAAAAGAGAGTAATTGTGCTTGTGATACCGTTTTCTAAGGTTTATACTCAAACATGGTTATCAGATTGATAAACGTTCACTTTAATTAAATGAGGTTTTTGATTATGTTATTAGGAAGCATTGAAGCTGGCGGTACTAAGTTTGTCTGTGCTGTCGGTGACGAAAATTTTAATGAAATTGATAAAAAAATCATCCCTACAACTACCCCCGAAGAAACTTTAGGGGCTTCAATTGAATTTTTTAAGCAGTACCCTGAACTGACTGCACTGTCAATTGCCAGTTTTGGACCAATTGATACTAATCCGGCTAGTGCAAAGTACGGTTACATTACTGATACTCCTAAAGTTAAGTGGCAAAATTGCAATTTTGTTGGCACAATGACTGACGCCCTCAATATTCCCGTCTACTGGACAACAGACGTCAATGGTTCGGTTTACGGTGAATATGTCAATTTAAAAGATAAGTATGATAATCCGGCCTTGGTTTACTATACCCTTGGAACTGGCGTGGGTGCTGGGGCAATTCAAGATGGTCGCTTTATTGGGGGAATTAGTACCCCTGAAATGGGCCACGTTCGCTTACAACGCCACCCAGCTGATCTAAGCTTTACTGGTATCTGCCCTTACCACCATGATTGTTTGGAAGGATTGGTAGCTGGACCAACTTTCAAGGCGCGGCTCGGTATTAGTGGCGAAGATGTTCCTGATAATCACCCTGTTTGGGACATCATGGCATATTATGTTGCACAAGCGGCGGTTCAGGTAACTGCCATTTTGCGGCCACAAAAAATTATCTTTGGTGGAAGTGTTTCGCGCCCAGCCTTTCTTGAACGGGTTCGGAAGCAATTTGCAATGTTATGGAACGATTATCTTCCAGTTGGATCGCTCGATGAATATATTGTCAACCCTTCTGTTCCAGGAAATGGCTCAGCTACTCTTGGTAATTTTGCATTGGCTAAACACTTAATTGAAAAAGATAAATAACACAAAAATGACTAGGGACTGTGATATAAGTTAAGTTACTTTCGTAAAAAGCAAATACGCAGTACAACAATGGCCTCCAACGTCCGGCAAAACCGAACATTGGAGGCCTATTGTTGCTTGCGGGGCTCCCAGAGGCTAGCTTCGCGTCGAAAAACGAAGTCACAAGTGACTTCTGTCTCGCTCCCTAGTATTTTTTCGCTTCTTTAAGTTTTTTAGCAATAGCTGAGGTATACAAATTCTGCCGGCTAATGATGAAATAATTCATGTAAATTTCTTCTAAAACGTTATTCCTTAATCTGGATCTTTTAATGATTTACCACTCTTAATTTGTTTAAATTGATTGAATGCTTGTTCAATTGTTTGATATTCGTCAGTCGAAAGTTCAATTTTCATTGCTTGTGCGTTAGAAAGTACTTGCCGGGCATTTTTAGCTCCTGGAATCACCGCAGTAATGAGTGGGTTTTGCAGATACCATGCGAGGATTATTTGAGCAATCGTAGCGTGATGGTTATCAGCAATTGGACGGACGAGATCAACAGCATGTAAGATTGTGCTGTAACGCGGTTCTTTAAAGTCTGCAATCTGACTGCGGATATCATCAGCAGGGAATGTTGCATCAGTGGTATACTTTCCAGTCAATAGTCCAGAAGCTAGCGGGAAGTAAGGGACAAAGCTGATCTTATTTTCATTCAGGTAGTCCAGCATTCCCTCTGCTAAATGATCTTGATGAAGAAGGCTGAATTCGTCTTCTACAATGTCAACATAACCATCCGCATTTGCCTCTTTAATTTGAGCAAGACTGAAATTGGAAATTCCGATTGCCCGAATCTTTCCTTCTTCCCGTAATTTCTGCAGAGCACCGACTGCCTCCGCTTTCGGGGTATCATGATCAGGAAAGTGCAGATAGTAAATATCAATGTAGTCAGTTTGCAACCGTTTTAAACTGTCATTGACCTGCTTAGTAATAAAATCCGGATCATTATTAATAACTTCTTTACCCGTTGAAAAATCATGAGCGCCCTTTGTTGCAATGATGACTTTATGCCGATCATAATCTTGAATGGCTTGCCCGATCAGTTCCTCTGAATGACCCAAGCCATAGACATAGGCAGTATCTAATAAATTAATTCCATTATCTAAAGCGGTCTTAACAAGATCAATGCCGGCTTGATCATCTAATCCTGGGAAGAGATTATAACCGCCAACAGCGTTTGTTCCAAGACCGAGGGGATTTACTTTAACTTCTGAATGACCGATTGTTACTGGATACATCATGATAAACCTCCTTATTGGTGAAAGCGTATGCATCAATTGCCTTAATTATACTAAAAATATTCTTGGTATGTACCTGAATATTGAATTGGAATAGTAAATTAACGAAACTGGATTGAATGTTGAATATAATTAAGTAGATCCCGATAAGGAGGCAGATATTTGCAACTAGTACCTAAAAATATCAAGCTTTAATTTTTTACTGATGAGTTCAAGGAGTGCTAGCCCGGCAACACTATTACCAGCATGATCGAGTGCCGGACTGAAAATACCGATCCCGTAATGATTGGGGGCAGCAGAAACTAAACCGCCACCGACACCGCTCTTAGTCGGTACACCGATTTTAACGGAATAAGTTCCTGATTCATTGTAGAGGCCAGTCGTCATCATGATCGATTTTGTATATGTAGCAGCCTCGCTTGAAATGATTCGTTCATTATTCCAAGGAGCGATCCCATCATTGGCAAGGACAGCACCGAGATTAGCTAGACTTTGGCAAGTGACCATCATTGAACACTGCTTAAAATAGGTATCAAGGCTAAGGGTTACATCATTGGTGAGGACTTCTTTGGCCTTGAGATAGTAGGCTAACGACCGATTCATATCCCCGGTTCGCAACTCCGATTGGTAAATTTCTTCATTGAGGGTAATAGCGGGATCATTGCAGATTTTACGACTAAATTCAAGGATTTGGTCAAAGGGAGAAAGCCCATCTTGTTCTTCGATTAATGAACTGATAAGGATGGCGCCACTATTAATAAAAGCATTGAGGGGGTGGGTCTCTTTAGTAATTTCCATGTTAAGGATTGTATCGAACGGGAAGCCGGTTTGGCGTGTTCCCACTTGCTCTTCAACTGCTGACAAGCCTAAACGTTCAATTGCGTAGAGGAGGGTGATTACTTTCGAGACACTTTCGATAGCAAACCGAACTTGCGATGCGCCTGCTTCTGCTTTTTTATCATTTGTGACGTCAAAAAGGTAAACGCCAAGTTGATAAGGATCAACTTTTGCTAAAGCAGGAATGTAGGTTGCTACCTGTCCCTCATCAATTTTGCTCCAACATTCTTGAATTGCGTCATTAAGATTCATGATATCCTCCTTTAATTAAAAAAGCCGGGAAATTTGTCCCCAGCCTTTGCTCTAGTTATTCTCAATCCGTTTTAATTCTAATAGACTACCAGTATATGCATCAGCAATAAACTCGTAATCTACTTCTTCGCCATCTTCTAGACGAGAAACGCCGCCTTCATAAGCATGGGTTTTAACCGCGAATCGTTGAAAAGGTACTGCTTTATCATTGATCCAGCTGCCGGTTAAAGAACCTTCACTTGCAAAATCGTTCTTGACTAATTTTAAGATCCGCTCGGCAGATATTTGGCGGTTACCAAAAAGTTTACCAGCGATAAAACCGGCGATTCCGGATGCACCTAATGTGACTGGAATCAGCCAGGGGTTGAGGGAGTTATTGTTTGCATTCATATGATTGCTTCCTTCACTATTTAAATTTAATCCGTTCTTAACTTCTCATTTATTCTATCATTTTTAATTATTAAAATCCAAATATCTAGTCCTTGCAAGCAGATTACTTACAATAGATAAGAAGCATGGTATAATATTGCTAAAATGATATAGGGATGAGGATTATGAAAAGATTACAACAATTAAAAGAAGATCAATTAATTGAAACTATTGGCAATGGCAAGGTCGTCCTTTTCTTTACAGCTGGTTGGTGCCCAGATTGCCGTTTCATTAAGCCGGCAATGCCTGAGATCGAACAAGACTTCAGTGATTATACTTTCTATGAAGTTGATCGCGATGAAAACATCGACCTCGCTGCTGAATTAAATGTATTTGGAATTCCAAGCTTCATTGTATATGATAATGGTAAAGAAATTGGTCGATTTGTCAATAAAGATCGTAAAACTAAGCAACAAGTTGAAGATTTTTTAAACAATTTGAAGTAAAATAAGAAGGCTGTGAAAATAAAGGGACTGAATTATTCAGCCTTCTTTAGTTTTAAATTAGATTTTCATAGTCTTCTTTTTATGTAATAATATAAAATGGTAGATTATATTAGAGAGAGGAATATTTGATGTTAATTTCAAGTTACAATCCCAATGAATTAGGCGACATTCTAGTCGTTATTACCGCTCCAGATGCGGATGACCAAATTACTAAGATTGCTGATGATGTAGCTCAGATCACCGCTGAAAAAGATGGTGCATTACTTGGCTATAACTTTATGAACGCCAGCAAGATCTTACCAGAATTAACAAGTGAAAACGGGCAAGTATTTTTAGATGCAGCCCAAGTTGAAAAATTAAATGCAAAGTTACAAGAAGCGGGCTTTGATAAGCTCTTAACAGCTGACGAAGATCCTAAGTTTGTGGTTGGTTATATTGAAAAGATCACTGACCATCCTAAGTCTGACCACTTAAAAGTAACACAAACGCGGATTGCTGATGATAAGACTGTCCAAATCGTATGTGGATCTCCTAATGTTGCAGAAGGTATTAAAGTGATAGTCGCTCGTCCTGGTGCGATGATGCCAGACGGTAAGATCATTTGGCCTGGTCAATTGATGGGTGTCGATAGTGCCGGAATGCTTTGTGGTTTCCGTGAACTACGGATTAAGAACGCTCCAGACGAAAAGGGCTTGTTCATTATCCCTGATGACTGGCAAGAAGTCGGTGAACCGGTTGATTTTGCCAAGGCCGATACGTTCTACCCAGAAAACTAACAAAAAACAGCTGATTACTATTGCCAAAATTTTATAATGCTTTATTATTTAGTGAGGGATGGATTATAGTTACTGATCTACCCCTCGCATTTATTTTAAATTGAATTGTTGAAAGGAATTGGATTGATGGAACAAAATACATATTACTTTGTTGGTATTAAAGGGACCGGGATGGCCTCTTTAGCACGTATCCTTCATGACAAAGGACACCAAGTACTAGGTTCAGATATTAAAAAGGAAACATTTACACAAGCGCCATTATTAGCGGCGGGAATTAAAATTTTGCCATTTGATCCAGCCAATTTGAAACCAGGGATGATTGTTATCCAAGGAAACGCTTTTGATGATGATCACCCAGAGATTAAACGAGCACATGAATTAGGCCTTAAAATTTTAAGTTACCCTGAGGCTGTTGAAAATGAGGTTAAGAATCATACTAGTATTGGGATTGCCGGAGCACACGGTAAGACCAGTACGACTGCATTGTTATCACACGTATTAGCAGCGGTGGAACCAACTAGCTACTTGATCGGTGATGGGGTAGGTAAAGGAAATGCGGACGCACGCTTCTTTGTTTTTGAAGCCGATGAATACCGTGATCACTTCCTTGCCTACCACCCAGACTATGCTATTATGACGAATGTTGATTTTGATCATCCCGATTACTTCAATGATTTGGCAGATGTCCGTGATTCATTTGAAACGTACGGTAAGCAAGTTCAACGGGCAATTTTTGCTTGGGGAGACGATCCTAGTCTTCGTGACTTAAATGTTGATGTTCCGGTTTACTACTATGGAACTAATCCAGATGATGATTTCCGGGCAGAAAACATTCAACGGACACCAGAAGGCTCAACATATGATGCTTACTTCCGCGACCAAAAACTCGGCACATTCACCATCCACTTATATGGTGAACACAGTGTTCTTAATAGCTTGGCGGTACTAGCGGTTGCATACATGGAGCACATGAACATGGATGAGATTCAACAGGAACTAGCCAACTTTAGTGGGGTAAAGCGTCGTTTCAGCGAGACTGACATTGCGGATACAACCATTATTGATGACTATGCTCACCATCCAAGCGAAATTAAAGCAACAATTGATGCGGCACGGCAAAAGTACCCAGATCGTGAAGTTATCGCTGTTTTCCAACCACACACATACTCACGGTTGGCCGCTTACATCGATGGCTTTGCAGAATCGCTTAGCCGGGCAGATAAGACTTTTGTTACCCCAATCTTTGGTTCAATTCGTGAAAATGCTGGAAATGTTTCTAGTGCTGATTTGGAGCAACGGATTGACGGTAGTGAAGGTATCGACATGGATACCATGGACAAACTTTTGCAATACCATAATGCGGTAGTTGTTTTCATGGGTGCCGGTGACGTTGAAAAGTACGAAGAAAAGTACAAAGAATTGTTAAAATAATTAAAGATTTACTTGAATGAAATGGTGGCCTCTGCTACCATTTTTATAATTAGTCAAATAAAGTCAAATTAATAGAAAGAGGGAGTCTTGATGAATAACTTTTCTCAAGAGCCAGGGCGTCGGGTTGTCACTGACGCAGCTGGTTTGAATAGTTTCTTGACCCGAATGTATGGAAACATGACGCTGGCAGTTCTTGTTTCTGCATTCAGTGCTTACTTGACCATGGGGGTATTCCGGACTGCGGTTTTCGGTTTCTTTAGTGCTCACCCTGGAATGGTTTGGGTTATCTTATTGCTACCGATTGCTTTGTCAATGGGGGTAAGCTTTAGTGCTACCCGAAACCCAGTTGGGGCATTTATTATGCTGATGCTGACAGCAATAATCTATGGTGTTGAATTTGCGATTATTGCTGGTGTTTATTCCGGCGCAAGCATTGCCTCAGCTTTCGTATCATCCGCTGCTGTCTTTGTTACGATGGCTTTGTATGGGACCATTACTAAGCGCGACTTAAGTAAGTTTGGTGCTCACGCGATGGCTGCCTTGATTGCTTTAATGATTGCTTACCTTATCAACATGTTCTTACAAAGTCCGGCGATTGCTTACATCTTCTCCTTTATCGCTGTTATTATCTTTACTGTTTTGACAGCATGGGATGCACAAAAGATGAAGCAGATCTACGTTAATTATGGCGGCGAAGTATCAACAAACGGTTTAGCTGTTCTAGGTGCCCTTCAATTGTACTTAGACTTTGTAAACCTCTTTATCTCACTTCTTCAAATCTTTGGAATGAGTGACCGAAATTAATTGAAAAGGCTAAGAAAAAGCAAAAACTTTTTCTTAGCCTTTTTCCTATTTTAAATGATTATTTTTTAGCATTCCTTTTAGTTAAATAATAAGAACTATCAGTTACGAGGATCAAAAATGTGGCAATCCAGATAGTTTTCATTCGGAAAAAGGGAAGCAACTGCGCAGAAATGATCGCGCCGAGCGTAAAACAGATTACGATCATTAAATAACTAAAGGCGGCTGATCGTTGCGAGCGATCGTGATGAAAATAATATTCACTCCAAGCAACTGCTGCCTTTTTGACACTACCGCTTGTAAAGACACTGTTATAACCGAGCCCTTCGATTTTACTGAAAGCGGCACTTTGCATTGCAAGACCAAATGAAACGGCTGGTACCATCAGATAGTCAGGAAAGCTATCCGGGAGAAAACCGATAATTGCTCCTACTAATAAAATCGGCAACAGACAAACTACTCGCCAATAATCAGTTCTTAAATGAGCGTGCAGGATGCTGACCATTGCTAATCCAAGAATAAATGCAATCAATGAGCCGAGCCGATCAACGACGCCGAGAAAATTGTGATTGGCAAGCGCGGCACTAAGAAAAATAATGTTGCCAGTTTGGGCTGCTGCCATTGTGCGCCCACATTTGATATATGTAAAAGCATCGATGAAGCCACCGCTAAAAGTAAGAAGCAGGGCAAAGAGACGTGCTTCTGCAGGCTTTTGATAGTTAATGAGTTTATCCATGAATTTCATCTCACATCTAATGTTTTTCATTTTAATTATAACTTAAATCTTTGGTCAAGAAACTAAACCATTGCTATATTCTCTGGTACAATTACTATTAGCGATAGAAGGGCGGGAATTAAATGACAAAACAATTATTGTTAATTGACGGAAATAGTATTGTTTTCCGGGCATTTTTTGCCATGCATAATCAAATGGACAAGTTTACAAATAAGGACGGCTTGCATACAGCTGCAATTTATGGCTTTAAGTTGATGCTTGACCATGTGTTGCAAAACTTTAAACCGGATGCGGCTTTAGTAGCCTTTGATGCAGGAAAAGTAACCTTTCGGACGAAAATGTATGATGACTATAAGGGTGGTCGAAACAAGACGCCTAATGAATTGACCGAGCAGATCCCTTATGTGCGTGAATTGATCAAAGACTCTGGGTTACATAGTTATGAATTAGCTAACTATGAAGCTGACGATATTATCGGTACTTTGGCTAAGCAGGCGGATGATGCTGGCTACAAGACGTTGATCGTAACTGGAGATCGGGACCTTACCCAGCTAGCAAGTGAGAATACGACCGTTGCCGTTACCCACAAGGGAGTTACTGATACGGAGCACTACACGCCAGCACATGTCGAAGAAAAATTAGGGATTACGCCGCGCCAAATAATTGATATGAAGGCACTGATGGGTGATTCTTCTGATAATTATCCTGGTGTAACTAAAATTGGGGAAAAGACTGCGATCAAGCTTGTAAAACAGTTTGGTTCAGTTGAAGAGCTTTATGACCATATCGATGACCTCAAAAAGAGTAAGATGAAAGAACATTTGATTGAGGATGAAGAGGTTGCTCGCCAATGTAAGACATTAGCAACAATTCTCCAGGATGCCCCAATTAAGATTGGCTTAGATGATTTGCAATACCAAGGCCCACAAACGGATGACTTGATTAAATTTTACAAAGAGATGGGGTTTAAATCTTTCTTGAAAAAGATGGATATCGATGGGGTTGGAGAGGAAGACGAAGCTGAGATCGCTCCAATTGACTACACAGTTTTAACTAAAGATAACTTAGATGAACTAGGACAATTAACGGGTGAAGTAAGTTTTTACCTTGAAATGTCAGAAGAAAATTACCACACGTCACCATTCGCTGGTTTTGTGATCGGTAATGAAGGACACTGGTTTACAAGTCGAGATGTGGACCTGCTTAAAGAGACGCCCCTCAAAGATTTACTCCAGAGTGATAGTGTTAAGAAAAATGTCTTTAATGCCAAGGCACAAATCGTTGGGCTTCATCGCCTCGGTATTCCGCTTGAAAACATTAATTTTGATCTACTTTTGGCATCTTACCTTCTAAATACTAATGACAATAGTAACGACCTGGGACAAGTAGCTCAGGAACACGGTTACGATGATGTCCGAACAGATGAGGAAGTTTATGGTAAAGGTGCTAAGCGCGCTGTGCCTGATGATGATAAGACCTTTTTTAGTCATCTGGCTACGAAGGCGCGGGCAATTGAACAGCTGCGCAAGGATATTTTTGCCAAATTAGACGAAAATAAGCAAACGCCACTATATACTGATATTGAATTACCGCTAACCCGGGTTCTTGCAAAAATGGAAATCGCGGGTGTCCATGTAGATGCACAAACTTTGAAAGATATGGGTAGTAAGCTAACTGAACGGCTATCAGAAATTGAAAGTCAGATCTATCAAGAAGCTGGCGAGGAATTTAACATTAACTCTACTAAGCAACTAGGCCATATTCTGTTCGAAAAATTGAAATTACCAGTGATCAAAAAGACCAAGACTGGTTATTCCACTGCAGTTGATGTGCTGGAGAAGTTAGCCGATAAGTCACCAATTGTTGAGCAAATTTTGGAATATCGGCAAATTGCTAAGCTTCAATCTACTTATATCACTGGTTTGCTGAAAGTTATTCATTCAAATGACCAGAAGATCCATACGCGCTACTTACAAACATTAACGCAAACTGGTCGCTTGTCCTCTGTTGATCCTAACCTGCAAAATATTCCAGTACGGTTGCCGGAAGGACGCTTGATTAGGAAGGCATTTGTTCCTAGTCATGAAGGCTGGCAAATCTTCTCTTCGGATTATTCACAAGTTGAATTACGGGTTCTTGCCCATATCACTGGTGATAAAAACCTTCAGGAAGACTTTAAGAATGGTGAAGATATTCATGCTAGTACAGCTCGCCGGATTTTCCATTTAGCCCCAGATGCCGAGATTGACCGTAATATGCGGCGCCGGGCAAAAGCGGTTAATTTCGGAATTGTTTATGGGATTAGTGATTATGGACTGGCGCAACGGATTCATGTTAGCCGTGCGGAAGCTCACGAATTTATTCAAAATTACTTCCATGAATTCCCCGGTGTAAAGAAATACATCAATGATACGATTGCGTTTGCTAAAGAGAATGGTTATGTTGAGACGATTACTCACCGCCGTCGTTACTTACCAGATATTCATGCCAAAAGTTTCAGCAAGCGATCATTTGCAGAGCGGACTGCAATGAATACTCCAATTCAGGGAAGTGCTGCTGATATCATTAAGATTGCGATGATCCGGATGCAAGATGAGCTTGAGAAACGCCATCTAAAGGCAAAAATGCTCTTGCAGATTCATGATGAATTAGTCTTTGAGGCTCCAAAGGAAGAAATCCCGGTTCTATCGGAATTAGTGCCAAAAGTAATGGATTCGGCCGTTAAGTTAGATGTGCCGCTTAAAGTAGATAGTAAGTATGGGGATACTTGGTATGACCTTAAAAAATAGATCGGAGGAATTAAATGCCTGAATTACCAGAAGTTGAAACTGTTCGCCGCGGTTTGCTGAAGATTGCCGCTAAGCGTAAAATTAACGCGATCGATGTTTATTATGGTAAAACGATTACCAATGACGTTGAAGATTTTCGGCAGGCGTTGATTGGCCAGACGATTGAAAATGTTGATCGGCGAGGGAAATATCTTCTTTTTCGTTTTACTAATGATTTGACGATGATTTCACATCTTCGTATGGAAGGAAAATATTACAACCAACCGCTTGGCGGACCAATTGATAAACATACCCATGTTGTCTTTGAATTTACAGATGGTACGGAATTATGTTACCAAGACACCCGTAAATTTGGCCGGATGACATTGGTAAAAACCGGTGATGAGATGAATGTCGGTGGATTGAAGACGATTGGCCCTGAACCGACAGAAGACGCCTTTACCTTGCCATACTTTACAACTGAATTAAAAAAGAGTCGGGGAAAGATTAAGCCATTCTTGCTTAATCAGCGTCATGTCGCCGGTCTGGGTAACATTTACGTTGATGAGGTACTATGGATGACGGGGATAAATCCGGAGCAACCAGCCAATACTTTAACAGCTAACCAGATTGCTGAATTACGGGAAAATATCATCAAAGAATTGGCGACAGCGATTAAGTACAAGGGAACCACTGTGCATAGTTTTACGAATGCATTTGGTGATGCTGGCGCTTTCCAAGATCGCTTAAAAGCTTATGGTCATGCGGGGGATGAATGTCCGCGTTGTGGCACAAAAATGGTTAAAATTAAGGTTGCTGAACGCGGAACGACCTTTTGTCCCTACTGTCAAGTATTGAAGGAATAGGAAATGACAAAAATAGTTGGATTAACAGGCGGGATCGCAACGGGTAAGACAACGGTAAGCAACATTTTGCGTCAGGCTGGGATTCCGGTGATTGATGCTGACCAAGTAGCACGGCAAGTCCAGACACCAGACTCGGTTGGGTTAACGAGGATTGTCAAAGTATTCGGTCCGAAAGTGCTTTTGCCAACAGGGGAGCTCAATCGGCCGGCCTTAGCAAAAATTGTCTTTAATGATAAAGAAGCGTTGAAAAAACTCAATGAGATTCTTCAGCCATTAATTTACGATGCAATTTTTGCGCAGGCTGATACTTTGAAGAAACAGGAAATTCCCCTCGTGGTGTTAGATGTACCATTATTATTTGAGCAACACTATGATGAAGATTGTGATTATGTTGTAGTTGTTTATACTGATCCGCAAACGCAGCTTAAACGGTTAATGGCTCGTGATCACTGTTCTAAAGAGGAAGCCCAAGCGCGAATTGCTGCCCAAATGCCATTATCAGAGAAAGAAGCGCGGGCGGATTTTAAAATAAATAATAATGGTGACCAGACTGCCTTGCAAAAACAAATCGCATCCTTAATAAATCAACTAAAAGCAAAGTAAAATGTGGTAAAATAAAGTACTTATACTATAAAGGAGGGGGACACATTGCGCTGTCCACATTGTCACAAAAATGGATCACGGGTTGTCGATAGTCGGCCAAGCGAAGACGGAAGCTTTATTCGTCGTCGTCGTGAGTGCATTCATTGTGGCTTTCGTTTCACAACCTTTGAACGGTACGAGGAAACGCCACTACTAGTAATTAAAAAAGATGGCACGCGCCAAGAATTCAGTCGCCAAAAGATCCTCAATGGAATTGTACGCTCGGCGGAAAAACGACCGGTTAGTATGGAGCGGTTGACTAAGATTGCAGATAAAGTGGAAAAACAAATCCGGAGCATTGGTGAAAGCGAAGTCTCCAGTCAAATTATTGGTAAATTTGTGATGAACGAATTAAAAGGCGTCGATGAGATTGCCTATATTCGGTTTGCAAGTGTTTACCGCCAATTTAAGGACGTTGATGCCTTTATGAGCGAACTTGAAACTATGATGAAGGCAGAACATAAAAAATAACTTAGGAGGGCTGTAAAATGACTGCAGCAGCTTTTGACCCGCAAGCCGGTTATGTTGTTACGGCCAGCACTGCATTTATTAGTTTTAATGACCAGACTTTTGCAACATTTTATCAGCCGATTTTAGGACCAGTTGCGTTTAGCTTTTTTTATGCGTTAAAAGCGCGTTTGCTGCCTAATCCTACGATTGCCAACCGGACCTTGCAAAGTGACCTGTTAGCCCAGGTAAATGCTGGCGGCCAACAAGTGCTGGAGGCTCTCCATCGTTTAGAGGCAGTTGGCTTAGTGCAAACTTATTTCCAGCACGATGAGATCGGGGATGTATATGTTTATGAATTGCAGCCGACCCTTACTCCAGAAAAATTTTTAGCTGATAATTTGCTGAGTATTTTACTTTTAGAGGAAGTAGGAGATGAAGCATTTGAACGTTTGACTAAGCAAAGCCGGCAATACAAGCTTGCTTCTTCTAACACTTCACTAACTAATGTGAGTCACAACTTTTTTGAAGAATTTCATATTAACTCGCAGTCAATTACTGAAACACCACAAGCGATTTTAACGGCGCGAAAACAATCACCGGTAGAAAAGCAACCCCAGTTAACCGTGGGGATGAGCGATGACTTTGATTGGTCAACCCTCATTCACTTACTGGCTAATCAGCCAATTGTCAGTGCGGACCTTGAAAATAATCGAGACCTAATATTATTAGAACATCAATTATACGGGATTGATGCGCCAACGATGAAGACATTGGTTTTGCGGTCGATTGATCTGCAAACTAATCATTTCAATCCGAAAAAATTTAAGCAAATTGTCGCATCTGCTTATAATATCGTCTATTCTTCAACGACAAAAGTAGCGGAAAAAGAAGCACCAGTGACAAATAAAAATAGTGAACTGACTAGTAAAGATCAAGAATTATTGGCAACAGCTAAGGATTATTCTCCGGTTGAATTTCTCCAGGTCCTTAAAGGACAGACGGGTGGTTATGTAACTTCAGGTGAACGTCATATTCTGACAGGCTTAGTAGCGCAAGAAAAGCTTACCCAAGATGCCATTAATATCTTAACTTGGTATGTGATTAGTGACCGGGGAAATTCTACTTTGACAGCTAATTTTGTCGATGCAATTGCCAATAACTGGCTCCAACATGGCGTAATTAATGGAGAGCAAGCTATTGTCCAATTAAAGACTTTTAATAAGCAGTCGCAAGAAAAGAAAACAAAGGCGCCAAAGAAAAATAAGTGGCGCAAAACGATTAAGGAACCGATGCCAGAATGGAGTAAGAAAGATACGAGCGAGCTAATGAAAAAAGCTTCCTCACAAGAAATTGCCAAACTGCGTGAACGGATCGCTAATCGTAAGAAGAAGTAGCAGCTAAAGGAGGTGGCAGCATGCAGTCACTAAACAAAACTTTACAAGAGTTAATGCGCGGTCAAAATATCGCAAACAATATCCAACAAACGATGAAGCAAGTTTATGCGGATAAAGATGTTCAAGCATTCTTAAACGAAAATCGTGATCGTCTTAGTAAAGAAGCGATTAAACGGGGACAATCAAAGCTTTATGAGTTTTTTCATGAAAAGCAATTAATTGAAAAAGGCGTGCCAACTGTTGCCCCGGGATATTCTCCGCAATTGGTTATCAGTGCCGGGCAGATTGACGTAACCTACGTTCCCACTAAACAGTTATTAGAACGGCAGCGCCAACGTTATATTCAACGGCTAGTTAACTCGATTAATATGCCTAAATTCATTAAAAACGCATCATATGATGATTATTATTTAAATGAAGATACCCAGACTGATACACGAACAAGGGCAATTCAAGCAGCCATGGATTTTACGGATAATTACCAAAAGGGTGAGTTTCAACCAGGCCTTTACTTGTATGGGCAATTCGGGGTCGGTAAAACATACCTTCTTGGAGCAATTGCTAATGAACTTGCTAAGAGTAAGGGCGTTGCAACGACGATGGTGCATTTCCCTAGTTTTGCTGTTGAAATGCGGAATTCAATCAAGCAAAATAATACCGGCGAAAAATTGGATGCAATTAAACGGGCGCCGATTTTAATGCTTGATGATATTGGGGCTGGTGCAATGACAACGTGGGTAAGAGATGATATTTTAGGAGTGATCTTAGAATATCGGATGCAAGAGGAATTACCAACCTTCTTTAGTTCTAATTTTTCAATGGATGAGTTGCAAAATAACCACCTTGCTATCAATGCGCAAGGCGATAATGAGCCCCTCAAAGCGGCCCGTATTATGGAAAGAATCAAGTACTTATCACGTGAGATTGAAATGGAAGGAAAGAATTTGCGTGATAAGGGATAAAGTTCTTGACATTAAACTTTGAATTTAGTAAGCTAATAAACGTTGAAAGAAAAAGCAGAAGCACCCGCTTCTCGCCTAGGTGGTATTGATCGCCGGGCTGACGAGATGAATGATAATCGACCACTAGGATAAGGTCGTTGTTATGAAGCGGGGTACTTTTGTACCTCGCTTTTTTGCTTGATCTTTCGCTAAAAAAATTGGAGGTGCGTTGCCATAGCACAAGATATGATTGTCAATAACGGTATTCGTGCACGGGAAGTGCGGTTAATCGGTCAAGATGGTGAACAATTGGGCATTAAGTCTAAACGTGAAGCGCTACAGTTAGCTGAAGAAGCTAACTTAGACCTAGTATTAGTTGCACCAAAGGCACGCCCAGCTGTTGCCCGCATTATGGATTACGGGAAGTACCGTTTCGAGATGCAAAAGAAAGAGCGTGAAGCTCGTAAGAAGCAAAAGACGATAACGGTTAAGGAAATTCGCCTTAGTCCATCAATTGATACTAATGACTTTAATGTTAAGTTAAAGCGCGTTCGTAAGTTCATTGAAAAGGGCGATAAAGTACGGATTTCATTACGTTTCCGTGGTCGTGCTATTACCCATAAGGATATCGGTCGTGACATGATTGAACGAATGGCTGAAGAAACTTCAGACATCGCTACTGTTGTTCAACGTCCGAAGATGGAAGGGCGGAGTATTTTCTTAACTCTTGCTCCGGCTGCTGATAAAGCAAAGAATTAATTTAAGAAGGTAGGAATTAGTTATGCCAAAGATGAAGAGTAACCGTGCTGCTGCCAAGCGTTTCAAGCGTACAGCTAATGGTGGATTCAAGAGTGGAAACTCATTCACTAGTCACCGTTTCCACGGTAAGACTAAGAAGCAACGTCGTCAATTACGTGGTTTGAGCATGATGGACAAGACCAACGTAAAGCGTTACAAGAAGTTATTACCATTTAAGTAAACTTCACAAAAATAACTATTTAATATACGTAGGAGGATTTCAACATGCGAGTTAAAGGTGGAACTGTTACGCGTGCACGTCGCAAGCGCATTATGAAGTTAGCAAAGGGTTACCGTGGTTCAAAGCACCGTCTTTTCAAGACTGCTAAAGACCAAGTAATGAAGAGTTATACTTACGCTTTCCGTGATCGTAAGGTCAACAAGCGTAAGTTCCGTGAACTTTGGATTGCTCGGATTAACGCTGCTGCACGTATGAACGACATTAGTTACAGCAAGTTAATGCACGGCTTAAAAGTTGCTAATATTGACATTAACCGTAAGATGTTAGCTGATTTAGCTGTTAACGATGCAGATGCATTCAAGGCACTCGTTGACGAAGCTAAGAAAGCTCTTAACTAAGCCTAAATAATCTTCGGTCGCTTATGATGCGTATGCATGATAAGCGGCTTTTTTTAATTAGTTGCTTTCCGAGTAAAGCACACGATATAATTAAATACTAGAACATTTAATCGGGTTAACCGATTGGAATATTAAATTTGATGAGGTGCGACTTTGTTAGAGATATTTAAACCAACATGGATGGTTAATACAATATATTCTGTTTCTCCTGCCCAATTAAAAGAGCAGGGAGTGCGAGCTGTTTTTAGTGACCTGGATAATACCTTGATTGCTTGGAACAATCCAGATGGAACTCCAGAATTAAAGGAATGGATGGATGCTTTACGGGAAGCCCATATTCCACTAATTGTTATTTCTAATAATAGTAAAGAACGAGTTGGAAAAGCTGTTAATAGCCTTGACCTTCCATTTGTTTCGCGATCATTAAAGCCCTTAAGTTTTGGGATTGATCGTGCACGAAAAAAACTTAATTTAGCAAAAGAGGAAGTGGTTATGGTTGGTGACCAGTTATTGACTGATGTTGCTGCGGCTAACCAAGCGGGCATTCGCAGCATTTTGGTACGCCCACTATTAAATACAGATAAGTGGGATACCCGTATTAACCGCTTCTTTGAACGCCGTGTTTGGAAGAGCTTAAACAAAAAGTATCCAGATTTAAAATGGCAGGAGGATTTGAATGACTGAACAAGAACAACAAACTGAAGAATTACGTTGTATAGGTTGTGGGAGCATTATCCAAAGGGAAGATCCTAATGGCTTGGGTTACACGCCTAAGTCAGCCCTTGAGAAGGGAAAGGAGACAGGAGAATTATACTGTCAGCGTTGTTTCCGTTTGCGGCACTACAATGAAATTGCTCCAGTGTCATTAACGGATGATGATTTTCTGCGCCTATTAAATCAGATTCGGGATGCCAATGCTTTAATTGTGTATGTTGTTGATGTTTTTGACTTTAATGGAAGCCTAATTCCGGGCTTACACCGTTTTGTTGGCGATAATCCAGTATTATTAGTTGGAAATAAGGAAGACTTGTTGCCACGTTCTCTACGGCGGCCAAAGTTAACTGACTGGATTCGTCAACAGGCAAATATTGCCGGATTGCGTCCAATTGATACGGTTCTTGTTTCAGCTAAAAAGAACCATCAGATTGACCACTTGCTTGATGTGATTGAAAAATATCGACACAATCGAGACGTTTATGTTGTTGGTGTTACCAATGTTGGAAAATCAACGTTAATAAACCAAATTATCAAGCAACGAACGGGAGTAAAAGAATTGATCACTACTTCACGCTTCCCAGGAACTACTCTTGATAAGATTGAAATTCCGCTTGATGATGGGCATGTTTTAGTTGATACGCCTGGAATTATCCATCAAGAACAAATGGCCCATGTCTTATCGCCAAAAGACTTGAAGATTGTGGCACCCCAAAAAGAGATTAAACCAAAGACTTACCAATTAAATGATGGTCAAACATTATTCTTAGGTGGCGTTGCGCGATTTGATTATCTTCATGGTGAACGTGCGGGAATGGTTGCTTACTTTGATAATAATTTACCAATTCACCGTACAAAGCTAAGCAATGCTGATAATTTCTATGCTAAACACTTAGGAGATTTGCTTACCCCACCGACTAGCGATGAAAAGAATGAGTTCCCACCATTAGAACGTTATGAATTCCACATTACCGAAAAGAGCGATATTGTCTTTGAGGGTCTAGGATGGATTACTGTTCCTGCAAAAACGACTGTTGCTGCATGGGTTCCGAAAGGTGTCGGGGCTCTGGTACGGCGCGCAATGATTTAATTAATATTTGAGAGGAAAGACTTATGCAATTAAGAGGAAAACAAAAACGATTTTTACGAGCACAAGCAAACCACCTTCAACCACTATTTTCTGTAGGTAAAGATGGTCTGACTGACAATTGGCTTGCTCAACTAGATGGCGCACTCGACCGTCGAGAATTAATTAAGGTTAGCATTTTGCAAAACTCAGATGTTACAACTGATGAGGTTCGCGAATTAATTGAAGAAAAAACTTCTATTCAGGTAGTTCAAGTTATTGGTCGGGTATTAGTTTTATTTAAAGTTTCAGCAAATAAGGATGCCCGGGAATTGTCATCACGAGTAGCTGAAATCTAAGTAAAAGTAGGAGTGACGGTTTTGCAAAGCTGTAGTGTAGTAGATAAGGTGCAAACCCAGACGCAACCGGAGACTAAGGTTAGTGGACACCGTAAACGAATCGGCCTCTATGGGGGAACATTTAATCCTATTCACAATGCTCACCTATTTATGGCGGATCAGGTTGGTCATGCCCTCTGTCTTGATCGGGTTGATTTTTTACCAGATGCTAAACCTCCCCATATTGATCATAAAGATTCACTTGATCCTCAATTGCGGTTGCAGATGCTCGAATTGGCAGTTGCTGATAACCCCTTTTTAGGGATTGAGCATGCCGAATTAGAGCGAGGAGGAGTTAGCTATACTTACGATACTATTAAGTATTTGTTAGATAAGCACCCTAATGTGGATTATTACTTTATTATTGGCGGGGATATGGTCGATTACCTTGACAAGTGGTACCGGATCAATGATTTAATTCGCTTGCCCCATTTTCATTTTGTCGGCGTTCACCGTCAAAGAGCGAAGAATGAGACACGATATCCAGTAATTTGGGTAGATGTCCCAACAGTTGATTTTAGTTCAACCGATATTCGACAACGGGTGCAACATGGTCAATCAATCAAGTATATGGTCCCAGATGCCGTAAGCAAGTTTATTGAGGAGCATCAATTATATCGTGAATAAAGAATTAGTTTATAATAAAAATTATATCCCGATGACACGGTCTGAACTTATCGACCGTCTCAAAAAGGCGTTAAAGAACAAACGATTTCAGCATGTGTTACGTGTAGAAGAGACAGCGATTAAGTTAGCTGAGCAATATGGGGTTGATGTTGAAAAAGCTAGTATTGCAGGCCTATGTCATGATTATGCCAAACAGCGTCCTGACGAAGATTTTATTGCTGAGATTAAGAAAAAAGGGCTTAATCCGCTGCTCTTAGATTATGGTAATGCAATTTGGCATGGAGTAGTTGGTGCAGAGCTAATTAAGGATGAATTAGGGATTTGGGATGAAGATATCCTAAATGCGGTTCGCCACCATACTACTGGGGCGCCAGTAATGACAAAGCTTGAGCAGGTTATTTACATGGCTGATTATATTGAGCCGGGTCGAGACTTTGCAGGCGTAAAAAAGGCACGAGTAATTACAGCCGCAAACCTTCAAGCAGGGGTTGCTTACCAAACAAAACATACGCTGGCTTATTTGATTGGAAATGGGAAGCCAGTATATCCAAAGACAATAGATACCTATAATGCATGGGTTCCACAATATGAAGGAGAGATAGATTAATGGATAGTAAACAATTATTAGAAATGGTTGTCAAAGCTGCCGATGGTCGGCGCGCAGAAGATATCGTCGCTCTTAAAGTTGATGAGATTAGTCCAATGGCTGATTATTTCGTTATTATGACAGGGGGTTCAGACCGTCAAGTACAGGCGATCACCAATGCCATTGTTGAAAAAGCACATGAAGAAAATGTCAAGATTGGTAGCGTTGAAGGTAAAAATCATGCTCAATGGGTATTGGTTGACCTTGGTGACGTGGTTGTCCATGTTTTCCGTGAAGAAACTCGTCAATTCTATAACCTTGAAAAATTATGGGCCGACGCACCCCTTGTCAATATTAACGACTGGATTAATGATTAATGATTTATCAAAGTTTTGCCCAGTTATATGACCAGCTTTTTGATCCTGAAATGTACCAGAAGTGGGAAGAATTCACAATCAAAAACCTTCCTGCTGATACTAAGAACATTTTAGATTTAGCTGGCGGTAGTGGCCGGTTGGGAGTAATGCTGGCTGCTCGTGGATTTGACGTAACGGTTGCTGACTTTTCTGCTGAGATGCTTAGTATTGCCGATCAACATGCGACGGAAGCAGGGGTTAATCTGCATCTTTTGCAAGCTGATATGCGGGACCTCAGTGCTTTACCGCAGTATGATGCAATCACTTGTTATGCTGACTCTTTTTGTTATTTAGACGATGCAGCGGCCGTGCAAAAGACCTTCAATGAAATTGCTGATCACTTGAAAGATAATGGTGTCTTTTTATTTGATGTCATTTCTCCTTATCAAACTGATGTCGTTTATCCGGGTTATATGTTCAACTATGAAGATGAAGCCCACCAGCGAGCGTTCATGTGGCAGTCTTTTAAAGACGATAATGTTGATCATGGTGTAATTCATGAATTAGCTTTTTTTACTCGAGATAATGATGGACGCTATGATCGTGTTGGAGAAACCCATTATGAACGTGCTTATGAATTGCCTTTATTAAAGCAGATGCTATCTCAAGCTGGCTTTAATTCCGTTGAAGTGGGATCAAATTTTTCGACTTCTATCAAAGAAGAAAACCCAACACGATGGTTCTTTAAGTGTCACAAATAAGGAGAGTTCACATGAAAGCAGTAGGGATGGTTGTTGAATATAATCCATTTCACAATGGGCATCGCTACCACCTTCAGCAAGCGAAAAAAATTTCTGGGGCAGATGTAACGGTAGCAGTAATGAGTGGCAATTTTACCCAGCGTGGTGAACCTACAATTGTTGATAAATGGTCGCGAGCTAGGGCAGCAGTGATGAATGGCGTTGACCTTGTAATTGAACTACCGCTTTTTTATGCCGTCCAACCAGCACACCGGTTTGCCGGAGGAGCGCTGAGCCTCTTAAATGCTCTTGGCGTTAACTCGATTGTCTTTGGGAGCGAGCATCCAGAATGGGATTTTGCCCGGTTGGTGAAGGCTGAGGAAGCTTTTAACCAGGAAAGTTTTAATAAGTATAATGCAACTTACGCCACCCAATTTAACCAACAATTGAAGGAACAAACTGGTGTCACCTTGATTGATCCCAATGATATTTTAGCTTTTGCTTATACTAAAGCTAAAATTAATCAGGGTTATCATTTTGAATTGCTGCCTATCAAGCGACAAGGAAGTAACTATCACGACCAGCAAATTAAAGGCAAGATTGCGAGTGCGAGTGCAATCCGTCAGGCAATCAGTGAAAAGGGTGATTATCGGCAAGCTGTTCCCCAAGTGATGGGAGATATATTGGCGACAATTAAGAGTATTCCTTCATGGACAGAACTTTATCCTTTATTACGTAATCAGCTTATCCAAGCACCTATTTCAATCTTGCAGTCAACTTACCTAATGGCGGAAGGACTAGAATATCGGATGAAGGAAGCTGCCCAGCGAAGTCTTGACTTTAATTCGTTTATGAAATTTACCAAGACTAAACGGTATACCTATGCCCACTTATTGCGGGTTTGTTTATACACTATCTTGCAGATTACCCAAGAAGAAGTAGAGAAGCATAGTAAACACCCTTATCTTCATGTTTTGGCCTTTAATAAGCAAGGACGTGAATACCTTCATGAGGTAAAAAAGGAGCTTGCTCTACCACTAATTACAAAAGTCGACCAAGAAATGCGGGATCAATTGCTTAATCTTGATTATCGTGCAGGAAAGCTATATCAGTTATTTACGCCGGTTGAACAAGATTTGAAGCACCCACCGATAATTATTAATTAACGTCTTTGATAAAGTTTGGTAAAATATTCTAAGTAGATTTGGTTCCCTAAAAGGTTGTCAAGGAAAAAACATTGACAACGTATAAGGGGACTAGTATAATTGCACATGTTGCATTAGGAGGTTAGTACGTTGAAATGGTCGTTAGCTGAATTACATCGTTACCAAGATGAACCACTTCATATTCAAAGTACTTTTGATCTGAACGCATCATTAACGAAGCTGTTTCCAGATATTATTTTAGCTGTTCAACCAGTTAAAGTTGATGGTTACGTTACTTATGACGATGGTGATGCAACGATTAGCGCTCATGTTACAACGACGTTAACCGTTCCATCTAGTCGCTCGTTAACACCCGTTCAATTACCGCTCGATTTTACGTTCTCAGAGACGTATATCGATGATCGTTCACACTTTGCCCGCTATGAGGATGAAGATGAGGTTGTTTTCCTGATTAAAAAGGGTGATTCAATTGATTTTGATACTGCATTAGCGGAAAATATCGTTGAACAGGTACCACTACGGGTTCTTTCTGCCGAAGAAAAGTCTGGCAAACCAATGCCAAATGGAAAAGGCTGGAGTGTTATCTCTGAAGATGACTACAAGGCCCAGCAGCAGAAAGATGACAAAGTTGATCCACGTCTCGCTAAGTTGCAAAACCTTTTTCCTGATCAGGATAACAAAAAATAGCGGACGGTTAAAAACCATTTGTGGATAATTCTAATTTCTTAGGAGGTGTCAAACATGGCTGTTCCAGCACGGAAGACTTCAAAGACTAAGAAGCGTATGCGTCGGGGTCACATCAAGTTAAATGTACCTGGCCTTACTCCTTGCCCAAACTGTGGTGAACTTCGCAAGTCCCACATGGTATGCCCAAGTTGTGGTTACTACGACGGCAAGCAAGTTGTTAACACTAACAACTAATTAATATAAAAGCTATCCTTTAGGCGCCGGACCTAGGATAGTTTTTTTATTTTAAAATTTTCTAAGAATTTATAAGTGAAAAATGATATAATCTAATTCCTTGATAAATCGAGATTTTTAGTATAGAGAATACTGGGGTTTATTAAAAAATTGTGATAAAATTATTGTGTTTTATTAATACGTATAACAAGTAAAAAGATTATTATAGTAGGTGAGTTATTAATGAGTCGAATTTTAATTATTGAGGATGAGGAAAATTTAGCAAATTTTGTAGAACTTGAATTAAAGCATGAAGGCTACGATACAGATGTTGAACTTGATGGTCGTGCCGGATTAGAAGCAGCTTTAAATCAAGATTTTGATGTGATTTTGCTAGACTTGATGCTCCCAGAGTTAAATGGGATTGAAGTTGCACGACGGGTTCGTGAAATAAAAGATACACCAATTATTATCATGACCGCTCGTGATTCTGTTATTGACCGTGTCTCTGGTTTAGATCATGGGGCAGATGATTATATTGTTAAGCCATTTGCTATTGAAGAACTTCTTGCACGGGTGCGGGCATTATTACGGCGAATCAGTATTGAAGATGGTAATAATAAAGAACACCAAACAACGGTCAATTACAAGGATCTTACCATTGAAAAAGAGAATCGGGTCGTTCGTCGTGGTGATGAGGTAATTAACCTTACAAAGCGGGAATACGAATTACTCTTGATTTTGATGGAAAATATCAATGTTGTTATGTCACGAAAAGACCTTTTGAGTAAGGTGTGGGGTTATGACTCCAAAGTTGAAACCAATGTTGTTGATGTTTATATTCGGTACTTACGGAATAAGATCGACCGGCCTGGTGAAAAGAGCTACATCCAAACGGTTCGTGGTACTGGATATGTGATTCGCTCCTAGGAATGATCAATTATGAAGCAAAAAGATGAAAGACGGTTTGTTTCGCTAAAAATTAAGTGGGCAGCTGGGACGGCATTAGGGTCATTAATCATCTTTTGTATCGTTGCCATGGCATTGTTTAGCGCATTTACGCAAAATTTATTTCATCAGGAAAGACAATTGTTGAATCAAGGGATGACCAATATTAGTACACAATTAAGTACTGTTGATAAGCCCCTAACAAAAAAGAATGTTAGTCACCTTATTGATCCAGACAGAAACCAGTCAAACATTATTTCTGGAGAGGAATATAAGCGACCGGTAATTAAGGAATTAAGTGATGGTCACTTGGTTATTAACATTTATAATCCTGATGGGAAGAATATTTTGAGTACTGGTCGCTACATTAAAAAGCCGCAATTTACGACTAACCGTAATATCCATATTGCTGCTGGTCCCAATCATGATGTATTAGTTGGGCAGATGCCAATCTATGGTCAGAATAATCGGCAGTTGATTGGGTACTTACAAGTTGAAAATAACCTTGACGCTTATATGCAAAGTTATCACCAGTTGGCATTAGTATGTATCTTGGCTCTCTGTCTGGTTGTGATTGCGAGTGGGCTATTGGGATACTTTCTTTCCCTCTTTCTCCTTCGCCCATTGGATGAAATTCATGACACAGTTAAGGAGATTAGTGCAGATCCTACTAAAGATGTCCGGGTACCGACTACCAATCGTAACGATGAACTAGCAGAATTGATAACAATGTTTAATGAAATGCTTGATCGAATGCAGCGATATATCGACCAGCAGTCACAATTTGTCAGTGATGTTAGTCATGAACTCCGAACCCCTGTTGCGATTATTCAAGGACACTTAGAGATGCTGCAACGATGGGGCAAGGATGATCCGAAAGTGCTGGATGACTCAATTAAAGCAACATTAATTGAGACTCGCCGAATGAAAAACCTGGTTCAAGAAATGCTTGATTTGAGCCGCGCAGAGCAAGTAGAGATTAATTTCCGCAACCAGCATACGATTGTTAATGATGTGGTTCACCAGGTCTACAATAACTTTAAGATGCTATATCCAGACTTTACTTTCCGTTTGGACGACGATCTGAAAGAACCAATCATGGTTGATATTTATCGCGATCATCTTGAACAGGTCCTTGTGATTTTATGTGACAATGCCGTCAAATATTCCACTGATGATCATAAAGAGATCCATATTATTCTTTCACGGGGAATGAATACTGTTGAGATTGGTATTCAAGACTTTGGTGAAGGGATCTCACCGGAAAATGTAAAACGGGTCTTTGATCGCTTCTATCGAGTAGATAAGGCTCGTAGTCGTAAGAAAGGCGGCAATGGATTAGGTCTTTCAATTGCCAAACGACTAATTGAAGGTTATCATGGTTCAATTACCCTAGAAAGTTCAGTTGGTGCTGGATCATTGTTTAGAATCATCTTACCGATTATTGAAGATCCAGAGACAAAAAAATAAATATTTAAGATGTGAGAATAGAAGCAGGATGAGAAACTTTTGCTCCTATCCTCACTTTTTTATTACAAAACATTTTTATTCAATTGTTTTCCCAATAGCCGACAAAATAAGCGATGTTTTCAACTAAGGGTGGTATAATGAAAACGGATACTAAAATATGAGGATTTTTATTGAGGAGTTGAATAGGAGTGGCTGCGAAAGAGCAGAAAAAATTAATCACAACGCCAACATTGGTATTAATGATTATTTCGACAATATATGGGTTTGGTAATGTTTCAATAGCTTATGATCAAATGGCATATGCGGGGATGTTTTGGTATATCCTTGCTGGAGTTTGTTTCTTCTTCCCTTGTTGTTTGATGATGGCTGAATATGGCTCGGCGTTTAAGGATGCCCAAGGGGGTATTTATTCATGGTTAGCTGGTTCGATCGGGGAACGGCTGGCCTTTATCGGAACCTTTATTTGGTTAGCGAGTTGGGTTCTGTGGCTAGTATCAAGTGCATCTCGGCTTTGGATAACATTGTCGGCACTATTATTTGGTCATGATACTACCCAACAATGGCACTTTTGGATTTTTAATTCTAATCAGTTAATTGGTATCTTGGCGATTCTCTTCATTTTACTGGTGACTTTGCTAAGTTCACAGGGAATTAATGGGATTACGAAAATCAGCTCGTTTGGTGGAGCGTTTATGATTGGAATGAATGCAATTTTTATTATTGCAAGTTTAGTGACGATTATTGCTAACAAGGGGGTTACCGCCCAGCCTATCCATGGTATTAGCAGTTTTATCGAATCGCCTAATCCTGCTTTTAAGACGCCAATTGCGATTATCTCATTCGTTGTTTACGCAATTTTTGCATATGGTGGAATGGAAAATCTTGGTGGGGTTACTGATAGTATGAAGAATCCAGCGAAGACATTTCCAAGAGGCTTAGTTATTGGTTCGCTCTTAACGATTGGCAGTTACGTATTAATGATTTTGATGACTGGCTTTAGCGTTAATTACAATCATGTTATTGCAAAATCAAGCGTTAACTTAGGTAATGTTACTTACGTTGTCTTTAACCAATTAGGATACCAACTAGGTGTTTCGCTAGGGTTAAGTCATGCTACTAATATTTTTCTTGGTGTTCTCTTTACGCGAATGATTGCGTTAGCTGGGTTGATGGGGATGTTAGGAGCAATGTTCCTGTTAGTTTACTCCCCGATTAAGTCCTTTATCATGGGAGCCAATCCTGAGTTATGGCCTAAAAAAATTGTGACCCTGAACAAACATGGGATGCCGGCATATGCAATGTGGATTCAAGCAATTTTTGTTTCGTGTATTATTTTCTTAGTTGCATTTGGGGGTTCAGCAGCTGCTAGTTTTTACCAAATCTTGACAGATATGGTTAATGTTTCAACCTGTGCCCCTTATATCTTCCTTGTTGGTGCATTTCCATTCTTTCAAAAGAAGGATATTCCACATGATTTTGTGGTATTTAAAAACCATTTTTGGACAAATGTATTAGTTATCTTTGTTGAAATAATTGTTTGCCTAGGAATCATCTTTACATGTATCCAACCGATTATTGAGCATGATTTTCAAACTGCATTCTGGACAGCATTTGGTCCGGTTTTCTTTGGAATTGTTGCTTGGATTTTCTACAATCACGCATCAAAGAAGATTACAAAGTAAATAAAGAGACTATTGAAAAAATTTTTGATTTTTTCAATAGTCTCTTTATTTATACGAACCTTAGCGAGAAGATTTTCCACTTACCCTTTATTCAATTTTTTAAGTCGCTGGTAAATGATAATTCCACCGATGCAAGTAATAACAAATTCAGTAAAGGGAACTGCTGCCCAGACCCCGTTGATTCCGGCAACTTTTGCCAGAATAAAGATCGCGGGGAGGAGGATAATATAACCACGAAGAATCGATAAAGAAAATGATGCCCGCGCTGATCCAATTGCTGTTAAGAAAAGGATGAACAATAGGTTTAACGCACTGAAGAATACACTTGTAAAGTAAATCGGAAGACCAACACTAGCATAGGCGAGGAGTTGACCAGAATGAGAAGTGTTAAAAACTTCAATAATTGGATGCTTAAAGGTGATTAGGATAATAAAGCTGATTGTTGCTAGAAAGAGGGTAATGACCATCCCATTTTTTAATGTCGTCGAAACATTCTTGTATTCGTGTTTACCAAATTCCCGACTAGCAAGCGGTTGAACACCGAGCGCTACCCCATTAGCAATTGCTAGCACAACGATGGCAATGTTGGAAATAACGCCATATGCGGCAACGGCATAGTTATTAGCTAACTGCAATAAAACATGGTTAAAGAAATAAATGCTAACACCAGTACTTAATTCGTTTAATGCTGAGGCAACCCCTAAGCGTGCTGAACGCCAAATGTTTCTTAGGTGAGGGACAACCCAGTGCCATTCTAATTGTCGTCCGACAAACTTTCGATGAAAACTTAAAACCACTAAGCTAATTGCTGGCGAAAATAATACTGCCAATGCTGCTCCTTCTAATTTAAGACCCATTCCGAAAATAAAGAACCAGTCGATGAGGATAACAGATAATGTTTCAGTTAAGGTGGCTTTCATGGTTAACGTGGGATTGCCATCGTTACGAATGAAATTAATGGCAATGTAATTAACCATATAGAGAGGTCCGCTCCATGAAATTATTCGTAAATAAACGATTGCCATTTGACGAGTTGCATCATCTGCACCAAGAAAATCTACTACTGGAGTCGCAAAAATGTTTAACAGGATTGCTAGGATAAGCCCAAAAGTAAAAGCAAAAATCATCAGTTGACTAAATAATGATTTTATTCTCTCAGGATGCATAACCTTATTTAACGAAAAGATTGTGGCACCACCGACTCCCAGCAATAGCCCCGTTCCATTAAAAACGTTAAATAGGGGGAGTACCAGATTAAGCGTAGTTAAGCCTAAAGCCCCCGCCGCGATTGAAATAAAAAGGGTGTCAATAATAACATACATTGACATCCCGAGGGTGGCGACAACATTACGAACAACATAATGCCGTACTTCTTTGGTAATTGACATTGGTGAATCCATATTAAAACCTCCACAAAACTTGCTCCCATCCTCCCAGTTGGACGCCTGTTTGAGAAGCATAGATTAATTTGTTGCAGAACCCGGCGATTCTACTTTCCTTATTTCATTTATTGATATTTTAGCAAATATTCTCATTGCTTATATTATAATTCCATTACAATGGTCAATTTCATGTTGAACAATCTCAGCAGCAAAATCTGTAAGTTCTAATGTTTGCATTTGCCAGCTCTGATTGCGAAAGTTAACGGTAATTTGCTTATACCGTTTAGTAGGACGCGTTCCGCTTAATGAAAGGCATCCTTCTGCAGTTTGATAAGGGTGACTTTTAGCGACGATTTGCGGATTAAACATTACGACATTAAAGGGCCCGATTCGCGCAATAATTGCATTCTTATTTACACCAATCATATTGGCAGCCATTCCAACACATTCAGCTTGGTGAATATTAAGCGTATCGCTAAGATCGTTTGCAAGGGGCAAATCAGCTTTAGTAGTGGGGGTTGCTTTTTTGGCAAGTAATTGTTGGTCTTTAATAATTGGTTTAATCATGTGTCTTCCTCCGAAAAAACAAAGCTGAGAAAAAACTTTTGCTTTCTCCCAGCTTCTTGATAATTATTTTTTATGATGTTGTTGTTTACCAGCATTACGTTGACGATTACGGTTTGCTTGATCGCTTGGCTTGGCATCGCCTTTACGTAATTGGTCAATTGCATCAGTCGGTTTATTTGAAGAACTAGGGGTGTTAATTACTGGTGCTTCTGGCATTTTAATTGGATTCTTCTTGCTTTCTTCTTCAATTTGGCGACGAATCCGCGGACGGTAAGCATTGACCATCAAAGTTTGTAAGATGGCAAATAGTCCACCGATGAAGAAGTAAAGACCTAATCCAGCAGAAGAAGTGATAGAAATGAAGAAGGTCATGAAAGGACTCATCCAAATAGCAGCCTTCATTTGCTTCTTCTGGGCTTCAGGAACACCGACAAGCCCAAGATAACTCTGGGCAGCATAGGCAATAAAAGATAAGACCGCTAAGATAATACTTGGCTTACCAAGTGGAATCCCAAAGAAAGTTGCATGGTAAAGGTCTGGAGAATAACGGATAGCAGCATATAAGGCGGCAAAAATTGGCAGCTGAATTAACAATGGGAGACAGCCGATTCCGCCAGTTAAGCTAATGTTGTTATCCCGGTACAGAGCCATCATTTGTTGACTAACGGCCGCCTGTTCTTCAGGAGTCTTGGCTGCTTTTTGCTTTTCTGTTAGCTCTTTAATCAGTGGTTGAACCTTGGACATCTTTTCTTGCATAATGGTTGATTTTTTCATTTGTGAGAACATCACTGGTAAAAGGATTGTTCGCACAACTACCACAATGACAATAATTGCCCAACCGTAGTTATTGCCCATATGGCTGGCTAACCATTCCATCAAGTGCTGCATTGGTTTAGCCATATAATCATAGACAAACCCGTATGGTCGACCGCTCTTAGTAGTCCGTACACATCCGCTAAGAAGCAACAGGAGAGTAAAGAGACCTCCAGCGATCGTTATTCGTTTTCGTTTCATATTAATGAATCAAACTCCCTTATTTCTTTGTATATTAATTACGTTAATAGTACGTATTTTACTCTATTCAGGAATTGAATTCTACCGCTAATCGCGAACTAATGCGTGATTTGAAATGAATGATGGTAGTTTTGCAGGCTTCCCTCGATGATTTTAACCTTATTAATTCGAGCATAAGGAGTGGGTCCAGTTTTAATTTTAAAGATTAATTGTTTAACAATCTCGATAGGCCCCTGCAATTCACAATAAACACTCCCATCATTCTTATTCATAACAATCCCCTCAATTCCAGCCTGCTGTGCCAACTGATAGACACTCCAGCGGAAACCAACTCCTTGAACGCGCCCAGTAATAGTAAGATGGTAATTAATCATAATTAAAACTCCTTAATGAAAACTTATTATTAGTTAATAACAATTGTACAACAGGAACATGGTATAATTTAATTAACAAGAAGGAGCATGCAAATTATATGGAACAATTAACATCAATTCATAATCAGCACGTTAAAGATTGGAAGAAGCTGCAAACCAAAAAAGCGCGACGGCAGACTGGTACTTACCTGTTAGATGGCTGGCACTTAGTTCAAGAGGCATCCAAAGCGGGAATCGAGCTTTTAGAAGTGGTCGGAACAGCTGAACAATTAGCTGCCTATCCAGAGCTTGAAGGAATGGCTAATGCAACCTATGAAGTTACTGAAGAGATCATGAAGCATATTACTGATACGGTAACGCCGCAAGGGATTGCCGCGGTTGTTGCTTTACCAGATTCTCATCGTTTACCAGCAGGGCCATTGCATGGGGCATGGCTTTTCCTCGACCGGGTTCAAGATCCAGGAAACGTGGGGACAATGGTGCGGACAGCAGATGCCGCTGGGTTTACTGGAGTAGTAGTTGGACAACGCTCAGCAGACTTATTTGGTCCTAAAGTTGTTCGTTCAATGCAAGGAAGCCAATTCCACCTTCAAATGTTTGAGGGTGACTTAAGAAAGTGGATTGATGATTTTAAATCAATCAATGCTCCGGTGTATGGAACACAACTGAATCCCCAAGCCAAAAACTTTCGAACTGTTGATCCCGGTGATACTTTTGCCTTAATCATGGGCAATGAAGGACAGGGGATGAGCGATGATCTTCTTTCACAGACAACTGATAACCTCTATATCCCAATGCGTGGTGAAGCCGAATCGCTTAATGTCGCTATCTCTGCAGGAATCTTAATGTTTCAGCTTAATCAAAATCTAGATTAAATTAATTTATTTTCTCGTTAAAATCGTGTATGATAATTGCAATAATATAGAAAAGGGGTATTACATGAAATCAAAAAATGAATGGCGCACCGATAAAGAGTATGTTTCAATCGTTGCCGATCTTTTAGCCCAGCCAGCTGTCCAAAAGCTAGCGAACTATACTCAGCATCATCACTCTACCCGCCTGCAACATTCTATTGCGGTTTCGTATGATAGCTACAAAATTGCTAAAAAAATGCATCTTGATTATCGCAGTACTGCGCGGGCAGGTCTCTTGCATGATCTCTTTTATTATGATTGGCGGACGACTAAGTTTAATCTAGGGACTCATGCTTTTATTCATCCCCGAGTTGCATTACGCAATGCTGAAAAGCTAACCCCGTTAAATAAAAAAGAAAAGGATATTATCCTTAAACATATGTTTGGCGCAACGTTGGCAGTACCACGCTATCCGGAGAGCTTAATTGTATCGCTAGTTGACGATTTCGAAGCAGAGCATGAGTTCTTTGGACCGCTACGTGCAAAAATGCGTCGGAAGATTAAGAAACGTCGGATGCGAACAACTTGGTAGAGGAGAAGGAGAGTTAAATTATGGAACAATTAGTAGCAGAAAAGGCACTTGATGAAGACTGTAAACTTTGTCCAAAATTTACACGTACGTTTATGATCTTGGGAAAGAAATGGAACGGGTTAATCATTGAGGTGCTACTTACAAATGGCAACATGCGGTTTAAAGATATTGCCAGTAGCATTGCAAAGTGCAGTGATCGGGTCTTATGCGAACGATTAAAAGAACTTGAAGACGAACAAATTGTTATTCGGAACACTTACGAAGGTTCTAGTCGGGTAGACTATTCGCTAACTGAACGTGGTCAAGAATTGCGTCCAGTCATGGAAGCTGTTCACGCATGGAGTGACAAGTGGATTTAAAAATAACGCTTGACGCCTTACAGATGATTGTCTAGAATATGTAATTGAATTAAAAGCGATGATGAGAGCTAGTAGCTAGACGATCCTGTTAGAGAGTTGCAACCATGAGCTGAGAATTGCAATCAGTGATCTAAGGCGAATTTCACTTTCGGAGCTGATACGTAATGGTATTCCGGCCAATCACCGTTATTGATTACTAGAGTGTGTAGGATTTTTCCCTACAAACTAGGGTGGTACCGCGAAGCCTCGTCCCTATATTGGGATGAGGCTTTTTTGAATTAAGGAGTGAAAATATGGGACTAAGAGAGAAATTAGCCGAACTTCGTGAAGAAGGATTGCAAGATATTAAACAATCAGAGGATTTAAAACGAATTAATGAAATCCGCGTAAAGATGCTGGGAAAGAAGGGGCCTATTACTTCGGTTTTACGGGGCATGCGTGATCTTAGTGCTGAAGAACGGCCTAAAGTAGGGCAATTTGCTAACAAGGTGCGGGATGAATTAGCAGCTGCGATTGAAGAAAAGCGTGCTGAGCTAGAACAAGCCGCTATGAACGCTAAGTTGGCAGCCCAAACAATTGATGTTACTCTTCCTGGAACACCAGTAGCACAAGGACAACCTCATGTTATTCAACAAATCATTGACCAAGTTGTGGACTTGTTTGTATCAATGGGGTATGAAGTAGCAGTTGGGGATGAAGTTGAACAAGAAGTTTATAACTTTGAAAAGCTTAACTTGCCAAAAGATCACCCCGCTCGTGACATGCAAGATACCTTTTATGTTACGCCATCTGTTTTGATGCGGACACAAACGTCACCAATGCAAGCACGGATGCTCGAAAAACATGATTTTAGTCAAGGCCCACTAAAGATGATTTCACCAGGTAAGGTTTACCGGCGTGATACTGATGATGCAACCCACAGTCACCAATTCCACCAAATTGAAGGGATGGTTGTTGGTAAAAATATTACCATGGCTGATTTGAAGGGAACTCTTGAGGCCGTTGCTCAAAACCTTTTCGGTGACAAGTTAAAGGTTCGCTTGCGACCAAGTTACTTCCCATTTACTGAACCATCAGTTGAGGCAGATATTACTTGTTTCAACTGCCTTGGCAAGGGTTGTGCAATTTGTAAACAAACTGGTTGGATTGAAGTTCTTGGTGCCGGAATGGTTCATCCAAATGTGCTTAAGATGTCAGGCGTTGATCCAGAAGAATACGGCGGTTTTGCCTTTGGACTTGGACCAGATCGTTTTGCCATGCTGAAGTACGGTGTTGATGATATCCGTAACTTCTACCAAAATGATGTCCGCTTCCTTAACCAATTTGACCAGAAAGGATAATGTGAAATGAAAGTATCATATCAATGGCTTCAAGAATACCTTGATTTAGATGTTGCCCCCCAAGATTTAGCTGAAAAGATTGCTCGTACCTCTGTTGACATTAATGACGTTTACTCACTGAGCGACGGATTAAAAAAGATTGTTGTTGGGGAAGTAGTAAAATGTGAAAATCACCCTGACTCAGACCACCTCCATGTTTGTCAAGTTGATGTTGGCGAAGAAGAACCGATTCAAATTGTTTGTGGTGCTCCTAACGTTCAAGAAGGTAAAAAGGTAATCGTTGCCCTTCACGGTGCGCGAATTGCTGATAACCAAAAGATTAAGCGTGGTAAGATCCGTGGTGTTGAATCAAATGGAATGCTTTGTGCCCTTCAAGAAATTGGTTTTAGTGACAAGATTGCGCCTAAAGATTACGAAGATGGTATCTACTTCTTACCAGATGATGCTAAAAACGGTGACCCCGTATTTAAGTACTTAGGGATGGACGATACGATCATCGATACAGACGTAACTCCTAACCGTGGAGATATGCTTAGTATTTATGGAAATGTTAATGATATCGCTGCCTTTTACGGGTTAAAGCCACATTTTAAGGAAATTACGATTAAAGAAGAAGATACTGAAAAGACCGCAGACCTTCTTCAAGCAGAAATTAATGATACTAAGATTGCACCAACTTATAAATTACGGGTAATCAAAGGCGTTAAAATTGCCGAAAGTCCATTATGGCTTCAAGTTCGCTTATGGAACAGTGGTATTCGTCCTGTAAATAATGTTGTGGATGTGACTAACTATGTCCTTCTTAAATATGGTCAACCCCTCCACAGTTATGATTATGATCAATTATCTGGTAAAAATTTTGGGGTTCGCCATGCTAATGAAGGTGAAAAGTTTGTTACGTTAGACGGGGATGAACAAACCTTAAAAGCAAATGATATTGTTGTAACTGTCGATGACCAGCCAGTTGCTCTTGCGGGAACGATGGGTGGAGAAGGAACTGCAGTAAGCGATGATACGACAACTGTTGCCCTTGAAGCAGCCATTTTTGATCCAGTAATGGTCCGGAAGCAAGCACGGCGCTTAGATCTTCATAGTGAATCCTCAATGCGGTTTGAACGCGGAATCAATCCAGCAACAGTTGAAACCGCATTGAATGAAGCAGCTGAGATGATTAAGGAGCTTGCTGGAGGAACGATTACAGCAGGAATTGTAACTGGTAGTGAAGCGCCAGCAGTTGATACCTCAATCAAACTATCCCTTGCAAAGATTAATCATGTTCTGGGTACTTCATTAACCATGGAACAAGTTACTGATATTTTTGATCGTTTGGCATTTACTTACACTGTTGATGGTGACGATCAATTAACAGTGATTGCCCCAGCACGGCGGTGGGATATTAGCCTTGCAGCAGATCTTTATGAAGAAATTGCGCGGATTTACGGTTATGATAACTTACCATCTACTTTACCAACGATGACGCGTAACCGGGGAGGACTTACTCCACGTCAACGGTTTATTCGGGCAAGTCGTCATGACCTCGAAGGAATGGGCTTAACTCAAGCAATTAGCTATTCCCTCACAACTGTTGAAAAGGCTAAGCAATTCCAAATTAAGCCACTTGCTGAACCAATGAAACTTGACTTCCCAATGAGTTCGGACCATGTAGCTACCCGGATGAATATTGTTAGCGGCTTGCTTAATGATATTGCTTACAACGTGGCGCGGAATGTTGATAACGTAGCACTATATGAAGAAGGCCGGGTCTTCTTGCCGATGGGGGATGAACGTCCAGTAGAACAAGAACACCTTGCAGCAGCTATCACTGGTCAAATGGTAGCTAATAGCTGGAATAAGAAGGATCAACCGGTTGATTTCTTCCAACTAAAGGGGATCGTTGAACGTTACCTTAAGAATATGGGAATTGCTGGTAAGGTTGCTTATGTTCCAACTAGTGATCGGCCAGAAATGCATCCAGGACGAACAGCTGATATTACGGTTGATGACCAATTAGTTGGTTTCATTGGTCAAGTTCACCCACAAACTGCTAAGGAATACAAGATTCCAGAAACATACGTATTTGAATTAAATCTAGAATCATTATTAGCTGCACCAAAGATTGAAAATGAATATACACCTATTAGTAAGTATCCTTCAATCACTCGCGATATTGCCCTCTTGGTTGATAATGAAGTTGAAAATACAACAATTGTAGAAGCAATTAAGCAAAAGGGTGGTGCTTACCTGAAGGACATTCACCTATTTGATGTTTATGCTGGTTCGCACCTTCCTGCCGGTAAGAAGTCATTAGCTTACACCTTAACTTATCAAGATGATAAAGGAACGTTGACTGAAGACCAAGTAAACGCGGCCTTTGATAAGGTTACTGCTTACTTGCAAGATAAGGTTGATGCAGAAATTCGTTAAAAATAAAAAAGGCTGGAATTTTTCGGCCTTTTTTTAGTGCAAATAATTATTTTTTACGTATTTATATTATAGGACCAATCGCTAAACTAATAATTAGTGGTTGAAGGACCTAAATTTTTCTGCTATTTTATTAATAGTTTGATAAAAAAATAAAAATATTTGACATAAAGAGAGATAAACGAAATAATGAAATCAACAACAAAGAAAATTCTTGCATCGTCGTTAGGGGTAGCTGGCGCAATGGCAATGGGCACGGTAACTGCTAAGGCTGATACAACTGTTACCGTCAATGCTGGCGATAGTTTAAACGGAATTGCTCAAAAGTATAATGTTAGTGCGGATGATATTGCAACCGCTAATCATCTGCAAAATAAAGAATTGATTTTTGCCGGACAAAAGCTGATAATTCCAACCAAGGATAAAAATGAAACACCTGCTAATAACACTGTGAAAAAGGATCAAGCTAATAAGAACAGTCAAAGTCTACAAGATTCTGTTAACAAGGCAATGTCTTATTTAGGAACCCCTTATGTTTGGGGTGGTAATAAGCCAGGTGGATTTGATTGTTCTGGGTTGGTTCAATATTGCTACGGTATTCCTCAACGGACGACGTATGAACAACAAGCTTTAGGACCACATATTCACGATAATGTTTTAAACGCGCCATATGGGGCTCTTGTTTTCTACGGTTCTGATGATGCGCCATATCACGTTGCCATTTCACTTGGAGATGGTCGGATTATTCAAGCACCAAATGAAAATGAAACAGTTAAAATTACTGACCAACAATACTTCCCCGGAAATTACTATGTTGTAATGCATTAATCTTCCCTTTTACCTCACCTTTAATAATTTAAATTAGTAATTATCTTGCGCATCACAAAAGAGTGCTATATACTATTTCAGATTAGAAAGTTTTATGAGGGAGACAAATTGATGAGTATTCAACAGAGTAAGCGTCCAGTAGTTATTGGTGTTACAGGTGGTTCCGGTAGTGGAAAGACAACGGTAAGTAATAAAATCTATGACCAATTGCATGGGCAAGCGATCCAGATTATTAACCAAGATACTTACTATAATGATCAGTCAGATATGACAATGGATGAACGTAAAGCAGTAAATTATGATCATCCACTTGCATTTGATACCGATTTTTTAATTAAGCAACTAACGGATTTGCGAAGTAATAAGGCTATTGAGATGCCGGTGTACGACTATACACAATATACGCGTTCAGACAAAACCGTTCATGTAGAACCAACCGATGTCATTATTTTGGAAGGGATCTTAATTCTTGATGATGAGCGTTTACGTGATTTAATGGATATTAAGGTTTACGTTGATACAGATGATGACATTCGGATTATTCGCCGGATTCAACGTGATATGGTAGAGCGTGGACGGTCTCTTGATTCAATTATTACGCAATATTTAGCTACGGTTAAGCCAATGTACCATCAATTTGTTGAACCAACTAAACGCTACGCTGACATTATTGTGCCAGAAGGTGGCGAAAACCAAGTTGCAATTGACCTATTGTCTACAAAGATCCGTGATATTTTAGTGAAACGTGGACATACAGAATTACAATAGGTATTTACAAGCTAAAGTAGAAATGGTAATGTTGCACTGGATAAATTATGAGGAGTGTTTATAATGGCTGAAGAAAAAACTTTTCCAATGACCCTTGAAGGGAAGAAAAAGCTTGAAGATGAACTTGAAGAATATCGCTTGAAGCGTCGTCCAGAGGTTATTAAGCGGATAAAGATTGCTCGTAGTTATGGTGATTTATCTGAAAACTCAGAATATGAATCAGCAAAAGATGAACAAGCAATGGTTGAAAGCCGGATTGCGCAAATTGAAAACATGCTTCAATATGCTGAAATTATCGATAACGAAGATGTTGATAAGGATGAAGTATCAATGGGGCGGACAATTACTATTCAAGAATTGCCAGATGAAGAACCAGAAGAATACCAAATTGTTGGTGAATCAGAATCTGATCCATTTAACGGTAAGATTTCTAATGAATCTCCAATGGCAAAGGGATTACTTGGTCACAAAGTCGGCGAAGTAGTTGAAGTTGAAGTTCCTAATGGAACAATTAAGTTAAAGATTGTCAAGGTTGATTAATCAATATCTTTGTAAGCGAGATCGAGGAATGTAGTGAATTTCTCGATCTCGCTTTTCTTATTGGTATTATTGCCCTACTATGCTATAGTAAGGTGTATGAAAGCGATATCAATAGACGTTGGAGGAAAGCAAAATGAAATTGATTATTACTGATGCTGCAAGTCAATGGTTTCGTGACGAAATGGGATTAGAATCAGGAAATGGAATAAAGTTTTACGGTAAAACTTATGGTCAAACCGAAGTCCATCATGGTTTTTCACAAGGATTCACTCGTGAAGATACACCAGTTGATCCAATTTTAGAGGTTAAAAAGGATGGTATTAACTATCACATTGATTCGCTAGATGAGTGGTTCTTTAAGGATCTTATCACTACTGTTGACTATGATCCGCAAGCCGACGGACCGGTTTTTCATTTTCAACATGAAGATGGCGATACACCTGACGTAGCTGGATTTGTTAATGACGCTGATGACCATTCCGATAATAAGGCTGATGCCTCTACTGGAGCATCTCAGCATTAATTTTTATACAGTGAAAAAGCTCTTTAGCAAGCGAGGCTGAGAAAAAAACAAAAGTTTTTTTCTCAGCCTCGCTTTATATGAATATTGTTACGATATCGTGGAAATTAACCACAAGGCTCGAGGCTAAGTCCGAACGATAATCAGCCCGTGCCGTGCTAATCACCGTTCTATCCTTAGCCCACCGCTTTGTCGAGAAGGTTAATTTCCACTCATATGCTAAAGAGCTTTATTGCTAATCAAACATTGTCCTTGTTTGATGTTCTTTCTTAACCCACCAACCAGTTAAACTGAGACTTATAACTGTAATTATAAGCCCCAGGATGAGGAACGGTGGCCGATAATAAAATTCAACCCGATGCTTTCCGGGACTCATTGGAATAGCCATAAACGTATTAAGCACGGTCTGTGGAGTAGTAGATTTACCATCTACTTTAACGTGCCAACCCTTGGCAGCAGGGATAGTAGTCATCAATACTCGCTGATTCCGCTGGAGATTGACTGTACCAACGATTCGATTACTACGGTATGAACTAATCTTTAAGGGAGATTCTTGGAGAGTCTTTAAGCTAGCCATAAATGGTCGTTGCTTTAGTTGATAGATACTAACGTTTTGCATCCAAAGTGTAGCTTTCTTTAGTTGCAAATTGACAAGGACTTTTTGCCCTTTTTGATCATGAGCAACGTTGATTACTACCGTATTACGAAAGGTGTCATATTGGGTGAATTTTTTGTTATTCATCGTAATTGTGGCATTATCCTCAACGTTTGGTCCGAGTGTTAAGTAGTAAGAATCGTTGGTTGGCGGAATAAATTCTAACTGAACTGATGCTGGTTTAAGCAGGTTTTGCTTTCTAAAGATCGTGCCAGTAATTTGCTTAGCACTTTGAACATTATTGAATTTGACGGAATTAAAGTTTTGAACGGCAAATAATGAATGAAGTGTTGGACGACCGGCAAGTGTTTGGAAGATCTGTGACTGATAGTTTAACGGATCCATTGTCGTCCGTTGAAGGTGGAGGATGGCGGCATTAGCTCCAAACGCGATCGGAAGGGCATGTGGATTCTCACGGAGATTGACTGCTGAAGTTGATCCTACTAATGGGTAACTATACCAATCGGGACGGAAACCTGATAGGGGTAATGCCTGTCCAGCTGAAGTGTTCCGAGCGTTCATAGTGTATTTGTAACCAAGAAGCGCATCACTCACTTGAGTTCCATTAGTATACGTAACAAAGCCATCCCCATCTGGCTGCCCAATTGCACCCATGAAGGCTGGAATTGGCGGTTCTAAGGTCGAACCAAAATGGTCACCAGAATTAAAGTCTGCTTGGAAGGGGTCATCCTTTGTTCGCATAAAAGTTTTGGCAACGCGGTAGAAGCCTGGATCATGTTTCTTTAGTTTTTCTACACTTTTATCAAGAGCAATAGTGTAGTTGCCAAATTCAGGCTGTGAAACGTAAGAGATCTTATTAAGCGCCGTGTACCCACTCATAGAAATATCACAGACAGCAAGGAGAACAAGAAGCGCGTCGTATAAGCGCGGTGAATTTGTTCGGGGAATACAAAGGCAACTAACAGCGATCAGCGCAAAGCATAAGCCGATATTCCGTTGATTGCTATTAATATACGATAAGTTAAGCGTACCAACATACCAGTAAATTGCGATAATAAGCAACGTCAGGATAAGTGCACTGCGCTTTTTTATTTTGAAATCAGGTTGAAGCACTTTAGCTGCAAGATAGATGCACCAGAAAGAGAAAAGGTAGGAAAAACGATAAGGGTACCAAACTGGAAACTGTCCGGCATGCCATAAAAGATCTAATGGTTCGTAACAGAATGAGAAAATAAAGAAAATAGAAATGGCTGCCCCAATCAAACGACGACGAAGGTCAAAGCGATTGTTGAAAAAGTAGAGACAAGCACCGAGCATTAATAGCATTCCAATATAAATGTTGGGCTGACCGCTTGGCATTTGATTAAAATTAAATGATCCGGGAACAAGTTTCCCAAGCATTTTAGGAGCAAAGTACTCAAAACGGCTGTGAATCTTGGTTTCAGTATACGTCCCTTTACTTTGCATCAAGGCATAGAAAGTTGGCAATAAAATGACTGCTGAAATACCCGCCGCAAGCAGCGAACTACCGAGATAGCGAAGAAAGATTACTCCCCGTTGTCGCCATGACGCCAACGCTGGTGTTTGCCAGAGGAAAAATAGAAAAGTAAAGATGGCAATCATCCAGCCCATATAATAATTATCAATCAACATTACGGCTAGCCAAGCGATATAAGTGCCAACACGGTTTTGATAAATAAGTTTGAGGAGTCCCCAAATAATTAACGGCAAAAGTATTAAAGCATCTTGCCAAATCATATTTAATTGGTTGGCAATCATCCAGCCATTCATTGAGTAAACGGTACTGAATGCTAAAATTCGCCACCCTTGTTGTAGCTCAGTTTTTTGCATTAACCAGGCAAAACTCAAGCCTGCCAGACCATAGCGGACAAGCGTTACGATGGTTATCCCAGTTGCAAGGTGTTGAGCAGGGAAGAATAACAAAATTAAGTTTAATGGACTTAGCAAGTAATACGCATTAGTTCCAAACATTTCGCCACCCAGCCCTTTGCTAAACGAATAAAAGAAACTACTGGGATGGTGGAGAATGGTATTTCGAAGGTAACTGAAAAAATCGACATATTGTTGACCGAGATCAACGGTTAATAAGCTGCTTTTGCCAAAGGGAGTCATTTGACGGTATGCAAAATAGCAAGCCATCAAAATAACTGGTAACAGGAAACTTGTAATCAAAATTTTGCGTCGATATAAACGATGATGTTGATATAAAAACACAGCAAAATTCTCCTTCTCTCAATTAAATAGACACATCCACATTATCATATCCTTTTTGAAAATGATATTCATTACTATTGTTCATTAAATTTCATTAAATCATTGGAATAAATTCTTCATTTCTTATAAAATAAAGAGTATTATTTTCACGTTAGTAGTGGTAACTATCTGTTAAAGCAGGTAATTTTTGTTAAAATAGATTCACTACGATGAAGGAGAATTATAAAACTGTGAAATTCTTTGATCGAATAATGAACTTATTTGGTTCACGTACCAAAAAGCGTCAAAATGCGCAGTCAATTATTCCATTCCGGCTGAACATGCTACTATGGATTGTTGGTATCTTGTTATTAGCGTTAACTATTCGACTGTTTTATCTTCAAGTTCTGCAAGGAACATCATTTAAAGCGGAAGTAAAGCGATCAGATACAACAACGCAGACGAATAACGTACAACGGGGGATGATTTATGATTCACAAGGGAACGTTCTTGTTGGTAATCAAACTCATCAAGCCATTACCTATACCAAAGGGGCCAATGTAACTACTGATCAGCTCTATCAGATTGCTAATCGTTTAGGAAAATATGTGTCTGTCTCTAATAAGAATTCACGCTTAACTGATCGAAATGAAGAGGATTATTACCTTGCTGATAAAGAGCGGCTTAAGAGTGTTTTGAAACATGTCAAGACTTCAGATGCCGATTCTGAAGATACTAAATATGATAAAGCTCTCGAATATTTGAGCAAGCATCCTGATTCATGGGAGCTTACTGATCAGCAAAAGAATAATGCCCGAATTTATGCGGCAATGAGTGGAGCATATTCCCTTTCGACAACTTATATTAAAGAAACAGGTGTTAGTGCTAAAGAGCTTGCAGCAGTTGGAGAACACCTGAATGAAATGCCAGGGGTAAAGATCGGCACGTCTTGGACTCGTAATTACCCACAAGGCACAGATATTCAATCGTTAACAGGAACTGTCTCAACTACTGGTTTACCAAGTGATGAAGTTAACTCACTGCTTGCTCAAGGATATTCTCGAAATGATAGCGTTGGACAAAGTTATCTTGAAAAGCAGTTCCAATCAACCTTAGCCGGGTCGAAGTCACAAACTGAGGTTACTACTGATGGAAATGACGTAACTAAAGAAAAGACTAAGTACCCTGGTAAGAAGGGTGATAACCTTGTATTGACGATTAATTCAAAGTTCCAAAAGCAAGTTCAATCGATTTTGAAAAACAATTACTCGGCTGCCGGAAACCAGTACTCTACTGGGGTATATGCAGTAGTAATGAATCCAAATACCGGTGCAATTTATGCGATGGCTGGTATTGATCGTAACCCAGAAACAGGTAAAGAAACCCCTGATGAAATTGGTGCTATCAACCACCCAATTACGATGGGTTCCGTTGTAAAGCCGGCGATGGTCATGGGGGCATTAATGGATGGTGTAATTACGCCAACAAATAATACCTTAACCGATATGCCAATTAAGCTTGCTGGAACTTCATCTAAGGGATCATGGTTTAACCATGGCGGCTCAGCAAATATGGCAATTAATGCAGCAACGGCCCTCGAAGTTTCTTCCAACTCTTATATGATGCAACTACTCATGAAAGAAGCAGGAATGAAATATACACCGAATGCGCAAATTACGATGAAGCCAAGTATTTTTGCTAAAGCGCGGGGTTACTTCAACATGTTTGGACTCGGAGTTAAAACTGGAATCGACTTGCCTGGTGAAACAAGCGGTTATACAGGACCTGCTGACCAAAAGCATATCGGTTCAGCACTTGACTTGTCATATGGTAACTATGATGGTTATACTTTGATTCAACTTGCCCAATATATGTCTACCATTGCTAACGGTGGTAACCGGATGCGTCCATACATTGTTAAAGAAATCCGTGGTACGAAAGCCAATGGTCAACTTGGTGCCGTTGAATATACAACAAAGCCCCAAGTTCAATTAACCATTCCTGCTTCTAAAGCTGACTTTGATGTCGTTAAACAAGGGCTTTATCAAGTGGTTCATGGTTCTAACCGTTATGTTACTGGTAAACCGTTGGCATCTGTTAAACCATCAGTATCTGGTAAGACAGGGACTGCCGAAACCTACTACAAGTCGCACTCAACAACTACGCTAAGTTTTGCCGGATTTGCGCCATCTGATAATCCACAAGTTGTAGTTGCTTTGGCTATTCCAGGAGCTTCAAATTCCGATGGTGGTGCCAACCTGACAATGGCAAAACAAATTTTTGAGGCCTACTGGAAGACTGTTCAGAGTCCCAAGGGTTTTGGTGACTAATTAAACTGTCAAGGAAATTTCCTTAACAAACTTTGATAAATTACTAGCCAAATAGAAGAATAAATGATATAGTTGTACGAGTTAGGGTTACGATAAATAACCACGTTAAATAAAAGAAATAGTTTGGAGGTCAAAATAATGCGTGTCAACATTACACTTGAATGTACTTCATGCCACGAACGGACTTACTTAACTAGCAAGAACCGTCGTCACAACCCAGATCGTCTTGAATTAAACAAGTACTGTCCACGGGAACAAAAGGTTACATTACATCGGGAAACTAAGTAATGACCATATAAAGGAGCTGGGAGACCGGCTCTTTTTATTTATTTTTATAAAAAAACGCTTGCATAAATTCCCTCAAGCGGCGATAATAAAATCTGATACCGTTTGTTACTTCACTATAAAGGAGCGGTCATAACATAATGGCTTATTCAAAGAAAGAGTTACGACAAGCATATATTGCGCGCCTTCAACAATTAGATTTAAACACCCGTCTTTACGAAGAGCGAAAGTTAGCATCTTTGCTATATGATCAACCTGAATGGACAGGGGCTAAGACAATTGCTGTTACTTTAAGTCAATCTTTTGAAATTGATACTGCACCTATTATCCTTCATGCGCGTCATAAGGGCCAACAGATTGTTATTCCACGGACGTTGCCTCATCGTCAAATGGAATTTGTTGAATTAAATGAGGATACCGATTTCGACGAGACGTCTTTTGGTATTTTAGAGCCACATGATGGCAAAGTTTATTCTCCAGATGAGATTGATTTGATGGTTGTTCCTGGAGTAGCCTTTACCGCATCTGGTAACAGGTTGGGCTTTGGTGGCGGTTATTATGATCGTTACCTAAAAAACTATAAGGGTCCTAAAGTTTCAATGGCATTGACAACGCAACTGGCTGAAGAGAACGAATGGGAACCAGAAGAATTCGATCAGCGAATAGATAAAGTGTTGTATTTACCGGGGATATAGAAGATGCGGACGCAGGGACTAAGATTAGCGCCCGTGACGCTTACCTTAATAATCTTTCAGGTATTAGTTTATTGCTGGTTAGTTTATGCAGGTGGCTCAACTAATACAGTAACCCTCCTGAATATGGGGGCTCGTAGTACGCCCTTAATCAGGGAAGGTGAATGGTGGCGCTTAGTATCACCTGTGTTCCTTCATGTTGGTTTATCACACTTAGTAGTCAATAGCGTTACGCTTTTATATATCGGCCGTTATATTGAAGAATTTTTCGGTCATTGGCGAATGGTAGTCATATACTTTGTCAGTGCGCTTTTTGGTAACTTTACCAGCGCGGTCTTCATGCCATCGACAATTTCAGCTGGTGCTAGTACTGCTATTTTTGGATTATTTGGCGCATTTTTAATGTTAGGCGTTTGTTTTCGCCATAACGTTATTGTTCGCGTCTTAAGTCGTACTTTTTTGTTATTTGTTATTATTAATATTGTGATGGATTTTTTCCTGTCAGGAGTTGACTTGATAGGACATATTGGCGGCCTTTTTGGTGGCTTTTTCATTGCATTTATTGTTGGTGCTCCCATGCTAGAAACTGTTGATCACCTAAAACAGTTTTTAAGTGGAGCTGTATTAACGGTAAGTTTGGTAATTTTGACTCTAGAATTGAAGTGATAATTTATGGCGATCGCCTCAAGAAACTACCGCACACTATACGATGTTCAGCAACTATTAAAAGAATTCAACGTGTTTGTATATGTTGGTAAGCGCCTGTATGATATTGAGTTAATGGCCATTGAGCTTGATAACCTCTATCAATCAGGAGTTGTAGATAATTCAACTTATACAAAAGCAAAGATTGTTTTGCGTAAAGAACATCGTGAAGAACAAACGAGAATTAAAAGGGGTAAACTGTATTAAACCTTACCCAGGAAAGGAATCATTATGGCTAAGAAATTAATTGGTGTTGACCTTGGTGGTACTACTATCAAGTTTGCAATTTTAACGGAGAACGGTGAGATTCAACAAAAGTGGTCTTTACGGACTAACATTTTGGATGATGGTTCACACATTGTGCCAGACATCATTAACTCAATTAATCACCACCTTGATTTATACAAAATGTCTCGAGACCAATTTATTGGAATCGGAATGGGAACTCCCGGAACAATTGACCGTGAAAAGGGAACTGTTATTGGTGCCTACAACTTAAACTGGAAGACAACGCAAAATGTTAAAGAAGACATTGAACAAGGCACTGGGATGCAATTTGCTCTGGATAACGATGCTAACGTTGCCGCACTTGGTGAACGTTGGAAGGGTGCTGGTAATGAAGGTGACGATGTTGCATTTATTACTTTAGGTACCGGTGTTGGTGGTGGACTTATCTCCAATGGTAAGCTTATCCACGGTGTCGTTGGTGCTGGTGGTGAAGTTGGTCACATGATTGTTAAGCCAGATGGATACCTTTGTACTTGTGGAAACCATGGATGTCTTGAACAATATGCATCTGCCACTGGAATTGTTCATATCGCTCAAGATAAAGCGGAAGAATATGAAGGTAACAGTCGTTTGAAGGCAATGATTGATAACGGTGACGAAATTACAGCCAAGATTGTTTTTGACCTTGCTAAGGAAAACGACTACCTTGCTAATACTGTTGTTGATGAAGTTTGCTTCTACCTCGGTTTAGCAACTGCCAACTTAAGTAACGCATTGAACCCTGAATACCTTGTTATCGGTGGTGGAGTTTCCGCAGCTGGTGAATTCCTTTTGAAGCGGGTAAAGCAAAACTTTGAAAAATTTGCCTTCCCAACAGTTCGGACTTCAACTCAATTGAAGTTAGCTGAATTAGGTAATGATGCTGGTGTTATCGGTGCTGCTTCATTAGCTCGTCAGTTTGTAAACGCAGATTAATTTGTAAGGGGAAATGATCGTGGTACTTGGAGTTAGCTCTGGCTTGATGATTCTTAATACAGTCATTATAATCATCTTGTTAGTATGGATTTTTAGCTGGGCATTTCAGACTTACCGTCGAAAGAGATATGCAACTGTCCTTAGTCAAGATGACTTTAAGCAAGGAATGCGAAAAGCACAGGTTATTGACTTGCGACAAGAAAATGACTTTAAACAAGGTCACATTCTTGGTGCACGTAACTTGCCTTATCCATATCTTCGTCAACAATATGGCGAATTGCGGAAGGACTTGCCGATTTACTTATATGATGAAGGAATGACATTAAGTACCCAGGCTGCTGCATTTTTAGGTAAGCATGGGTATAACCACCTTTATATTTTAAAAGATGGTTATCGTGCGTGGGACGGTAAGACTAAGAAGTCCAAGTATTAAGAAAAGTATCTTACATGCTTTTTGTCAGGATGGTTGATGATTCTAACCAATTATTTGCTAATGCTTAGAATCTAGCCTCTTGTGAAATTTAACCAATAAAAAAGAGGCTGGGAGAAAACAAAGTTTTCTTCCAGCCTCTCTGCTTTTTGAATCTTAAATAAAATTAAAGTTGGTGTGCTGAGCGGCCCTTACGGATAGCAGCTCGACGGTTTTGATCAAACTTTTCTTCTTCTTCTTCCGCTGGCTTAATGACAGTTTTATGGAAAGTAAGAACCCCGCTAGCAATGGCAGCAACTGTTGCTAAACTACCAACTAAAATACCTTTTGCTAATTGTTTCATAACATAAAACCTCCTCGAATTTATAGGTTACCTCCATTATGCAAGAATTAATGGTGTTTTACCAGTGAGAAGGACAAGTTTTAGCATAAAATTTATAAAAATTGGAGAGTTAAGATGAATAAAGTAATTGCAATTGTCGGCCCGACCGCTGTAGGAAAAACTGCGCTATCAATAAAACTGGCACATGAATTTGATGGGGAAGTAATTTCCGGTGATTCGATGCAAGTTTATCGCCGCCTTGATATTGGGACGGCAAAAGTTACTCCCGAAGAAATGGGGGATGTGCCGCACCATCTCATTGATATCTGCAATATTGAGGAGCGTTTTTCTGCCGCCCGTTTTAAGAAACTTGCTGACCAAAAAATAGACGAAATAGCTCAACGTAATCATTTGCCGATCATTGCAGGTGGAACTGGATTTTATCTTCAAACATTAACGGATAACCTAGCATTGGGAAGTGACCAGTTTGACCAACAAACGCTCGACATTCGTAACCATTGGAAAGAGGTTGCTGAAGAAAAGGGAGCCGAGTATGTTTGGGAACAATTAAACAAGTTGGATCCAGTGGCCAGCGCTCGGATCCCCAAGTCTAATACTCGTCGGGTTATCCGGGCTTTAGAGGTAATCAAAAAAACGGGTCAATTATTTTCCAACCAGCCACACTTCAAAGCAACAAATGATTTTCTCTTGATTGGCCTAACTACTGATCGTCCTGTTTTATATGACCGGATTAATAAGCGAGTCGATTTGATGATTCAAAACGGCTTGTTAGAAGAAGCAAAATGGTTATTTGATCAAGGAGGGGAAGATTTGCCAGCAGGTAAAGGGATTGGGTACCATGAATTATTTCCTTATTTTCGTGGCGAGATTAGCCTAGACGAGGCGGTTGAAAAAATTAAGCAGGATTCTCGCCATTATGCTAAAAGGCAGTTGACGTGGTTTAGAAATAAGGCTGATACTCACTGGTTTGATATTTTGCGTCATCCCGATGATATTAATCAAATTAAGCAGTTTATAAATGATTGGTTAAAAAAATAAAGTACGGAAGGGAAGATTTTTTTTATTAAAATAAAGCTCTTAAATAGAATTGACTTATGCCTTGTCTATTGTTATTCTAAGTCACAGTGTTAAGGAGAGAAGCAGATCTTAGATAGATTGGTATGGTCATCTATTATTTCTGTGGAGATTGTATGAAAGGGAATGAAATTTTATGGGTAAACACGTATTTACAAAAGATGAAGTTCGCCAAATGGTAAAGGATGAAGATATTCATTTCTTACGAGTTATGTTTACTGACTTATTAGGAACGATTAAGAGCGTTGACTTACCAGTTAGTCAGTTAGATAAATTGATGGATAACAAAATTATGTTTGACGGTTCTTCAATTGATGGATTTGTTCGGATTGAAGAAAGTGACATGTATCTTTACCCAGATATGTCCACTTGGCTTGCATTCCCTTGGGGTGCTGAACACGGAAAGGTTGCGCGGGTAATCTGCAGTGTTTACAAGACTGACGGTACTCCATTTGAAGGTGACCCCCGTAACAACTTAAAGCGGGTTCTTGAAGATATGCGGAAGATGGGCTTCAAAGACTTTAACATTGGACCTGAGCCAGAATTCTTCCTCTTCAAGACTGATGAAAAGGGTAACCCAACTACCAATCTTAACGATAAGGAAAATTACTTTGACATGGAACCGGCAGATCCTGGTGAAGATTGCCGTCGTGACATCGTCTTAGCTCTTGAAAAGATGGGCTTCGATGTTGAAGCTGCTCACCATGAAGTTGCTCCTGGTCAGCATGAAGTTGACTTCAAGTACTCAGATGCTTTAGAAGCCGCTGATAACATCCAAACATTTAAGTTTGTTGTTAAAACAATTGCTAAGAAGTATGGCTTCCATGCCACCTTTATGCCTAAGCCGCTTTCTGGTATTAATGGTTCAGGAATGCACCTCAACATGTCATTGTTTAGTCAAGATGGTACTAACGCCTTCTTTGATGAAAATGATAAAGATAAGCTTTCCGCAACTGCTTACCATTTCTTGGGCGGTTTGATGAAGCATGCACGAAGCTATACTGCAATTTGCAACCCAATCGTCAACTCTTATAAGCGATTGGTTCCAGGTTATGAAGCACCGGTTTATGTTGCTTGGTCAACTTCTAACCGGTCACCACTTGTGCGAATTCCGAGTGATCGTGGAATGGGAACACGACTTGAGTTACGGTCAGCAGATCCATCAGCTAACCCATATCTTGCAATCGCTGCTGTTCTTGAAGCTGGTTTAGATGGTTTACGCAACAACTTACCACCAATTCATAACGTTGATGAAAACATCTATACGATGACGAAAGCCGAACGAGCTGAAAAAGATATTCATGATTTACCAGATACTTTACACAACGCATTAAAGTCTTTGGCTAACGATGAGGTTATCAAGAGTTCAATGGGTGAACACCTCTATAACAGCTTTATGGAAGCCAAGACTCGTGAATATGCTTCATATCGTCAACACGTTTCTGACTGGGAACGTCAACACTATATGGAACAATACTAATCAATAACAATAAGTTAATAAACAACGAAAAAACACTTATGCAGGATTACTTGCTAAGTGTTTTTCATACGAAATCAACTAGTTAATTGACAAATATGCTGTTTCATATACAATTATATTTGTTGCAATAAAAGCGTGTTATTATAATATGTGTAGTACGTTTTTTAAGACTGCTAGTTGATCTAGCAACCAATTTTAAATCGGAATTATATTTCGATTAGTTACTAAAGGAGAGTCTTAGATAATGGATCAAAAGGTCAGAGTTCGGTATGCACCTAGCCCAACAGGTTTCTTACATATCGGAAATGCTCAATCAGCATTATTTAATTATTTATTTGCACGTCACTTCGATGGAACGATGGTATTACGGATTGAAGATACCGACACCAAACGGAACGTTGAAGATGGTGAAGCTAGCCAACGTGAAAATCTTCACTGGTTAGGAATTGACTGGGATGAAGGTCCAAATAAGCCAAATCCAAAGTATGCCCCTTACCGTCAAAGTGAACGGAATAAAGAAGGTATTTACCACAAATACATTCAAGAATTGTTAGACAAGGGGATTGCATACAAGGATTACTCAACAGAGGAAGAGTTAGCCGAGATGCGTGAACGGCAAAAGGCTAACAATGAACCACCTCATTATGATGGTCGTTGGTATGGTAAGAGTGAAGAAGAACAAAAGGCGGCTGAAGCAAAGGGCTTGAAGCCAACTATTCGTTTCCACTTCCCTAAAGACCATGATTACGAATGGGACGATATTGCACGTGGTCATGTTTCATTTAACTCTGACAACCTTGGTGGTGACTTCATCATTGAAAAGAGTGATGGAATGCCAACGTACAATTTTGCCGTCGTAGTTGATGACCACACTATGGACATTACCCATGTTTTGCGTGGTGCTGATCACATTTCAAACACACCAAAGCAAATTGCTATCTATGAAGCATTAGGCTGGGAACACCCAACTTTCTGTCACATTCCATTGATCTTTAATCCAAAGACTCGCAAGAAGTTAAGTAAGCGTGATAAGGATACCCTTCAATTCATTAGTGAATACAAGAAGCACGGTTACCTCCACGAAGCAATCTTTAACTTTATCGCATTCTTAGGCTGGTCTCCAGTTGGTGAACGTGAAATTTACTCTAAAGAAGAGTTGATTAAGGTTTACGATCCAAAGCGGATGTCAAAGGCACCAGCCTACTTCGATCAAAAGAAACTTGATTGGATGAATGCTCAATACATTAAGAGTATGTCGATTGATGAATTAACTGATCGGACAATGGAATTAATTAAAGAAGGCGAAACCGAAGAAGCTAAGCGCCTTCAAAGTATTCCAGAAGAACAATTGACTGAATTGCTTAAGAAGACAATTAAGGTTCACCAGCGGGATGTTAATAAGCTTCTTGAAGTTATTCAATATGCATGGTCATACTATACAGTTCTTGACCAATCATTCAACTATGACTTGCTTAAGGACAACGAAGACTTCGCTAATGAAGATGTTTTAGCTGTTCTCAAGGGCTTAAAGGCAAAACTTGAAAACGGTGACGATGACCTGGATTACAGTCAAGCTATTAAGGAAGTAGGTAAGGACACTGGCATTAAGGGTCGCGGTTTATACTTCCCATTAAACCTTGCCTTTACTGGTTCAACGTCTGCACCACAAATTTATGAGATCATGGATATCTATTCTCGTGATACAGATATTGAATTGCTTGACCGGATGATCAAAGCATTTGAAAACTAACTTTATAAAATTGAGCATAGGACAACAGTTAATCGATGTTGTTCTATGCTTTTTCTTTTAAACTGTCATATAATTAAGATATGCAGTTAGTAAAAAAAGGGGATCTTAAGTAAAATGGTTGAAATGAGTGAACATATGCGGAAGATCTTAAATGATGTTCCGACGTTGAAAGTATTTGATTTTTCTCAATACGTTTCAAAAATTCCAGGAATTATTAAGTTTACAATTGGTGAACCTGATTTTGATACACCAGAATATATTAAGAAGGCCGGAATAGAGAGCATTGAAAACAATCGAACGCACTATGCTCCCCAACGTGGTACAGTGGGATTACGTCAAGCAATTGCCGATACATTGGCTAATAAATATGGCCTTCAGTATGATCCTACAACAGAGATTCTTGTTACAAACGGCGTAACGGAAGGGATTTCTGTTGCAATTACTGCGATTACTAATCCCGGAGATATAATTTTAGTTCCAACGCCTACTTTTTCAATCTACACGCCTGATGTAATGATTGCTGGAGGAACGCCAGTAGAAGTAGATACATCCAAGACTGGTTTTAAACTAACGCCCGCCCTTCTTAAACATTATCTAGATAAATATGGTGATCGAGTAAAGGGAATTGTTTTCGTTAATCCTTCTAACCCGACTGGAATTGCCTATACTCAAGCAGAAATGAATGAGTTAGCAGCCTTAATTAAGGGCAAGCCAATCTTTGCAATCTGTGATGAAATTTATAGTGAACTAAACTATGACGGTGAATATTCAAGCATGGCTAAAATCATGCCAGACCAGACAATCTTAGCAAATGGATTTTCTAAGTCCTATGCAATGACTGGTTGGCGAATTGGCTACCTTTGTGCACCAGCTAAAGTGACCGATCTGCTGTTCAAGGTTCATGCATTTGCTGTGACAGATATCGCCACATTTGTTCAGGATGCTGCAGAGGCCGCTCTAAAGGTTGGGGATGAAGCAACAAAGGAAATGGATGCTCAATATATCAAACGGCGTGACTATATGTATAAGCGACTTACAGAGATGGGCTTTGAATGTAGTCAACCAATGGGTGCATTTTATATTTTTGCCAAGATTCCGTCATTCCTTAATCAGGATGATAATAAGTTAATTTATCAACTTGCCAATGAAGCCAAGGTTGCTGTAACAGCTGGATCAAACTTTGGTAAGGGTGGAGAAGGATACCTTCGCTTTAGTTATGCTACAAGTCTTGAGCAGATTAAAGCGGGGATGGACCGTCTCGCAGAGTTTTGTAAGCAAGCAAAAAATAATGCCTAAAAGAAAAGAGACAGCGGTGTTAATACATCTCTGTCTCTTTAAATATATAAGTGAATTGCTTCAAAAGAGTTATTCGCTCAGTTTCTTGGCGTCAGCATCAATCTTTGCAAAACCAGAACCATCTGGCTTCTTGCTGCCACGCTTTTCCATAGCTTTACGAGCCATTTCCTTACGTTCTTGCTTACTAAGTGCCATAAATAACTTCGCCTCTTTTTCTGAAACGCTTCAACAATAACAGTTATTAACAAAAATAAAATAACTGTTACTAATATTATAGTTCAGTCTATAAAAAATGCAATTATCATAATTGTGTACAGGAAAACTTCTAGAAAGATATTGACTTATGTAGCGTCTGTTGTTAGTATAATTAAAAATAAATTAAAATTACGTTAGAAAAGATGAGTAATTATTTTACGACCAATACAGAGAGCCATAGGAGCTGAGAAATGGCAGGAAACGAAATAATGAAGATGGTCTTTGGTTAATTGAGAGGGTGAACTTTGCTTAAAAGCAAATTTTCTACGGGGTAGCAACCGTTATCTATGCTTCTAATTTCAAGCTGGGATTAGAATGGAGGGTACTTTTGTACTGAAGACAGGGTGGTAACACGTTATTAACGTCCCTAAGAACATGATTGAGTTGTTCTTAGGGACGTTTTTCTTTTCTGGCAAAGGAGGAAGAAAATGAAACGCAAGAGAAGAACAGGATTGATTATTTTTAGTATTTTAGTAATTATTGTGGTGGTTGGGATTGGTAGTATTATTCACCAACGCTTGGATAAAACTTCAACCAAAACTGTTCGTTTAGGCTTAGTAGGAACAGATTCGGAACCAGTCTGGGATAATGTTCGTAAAAGATTGAAGAAACAAGGAATCAATATTGAGTATGTTGTTTTCAATGATTATGTTCAACCAGACGTTGCGTTAAAGGAAGGTAAAATTGACATGCACTCATGTTTAACGCGTTATTATTTTGAATCATATAACAGAGAGCAAAACGCACACTTAACATCAATTGGAAATACTGTGATTTCACCATTAGGAGTTTATTCCCACAAGTATCAAAAAATTCAAGATCTTCCGGAAGGAGCAACGATCGCAATTCCTAATGAACCCACAACGCTTGGACGAGGGTTAAATGTCTTGCAGTCGGCTGGCTTGATTAAAGTAAAGAAAGGAAGTGGAATTAAGCCATCCTTAAAAGATATTGTAAGTAATCCTAAACATTTACAATTTAAAGAGGTTGATCCGGCAACGACTGCGCGAGCGTTAAATTCGGTTGATGCCTCAATTATAAATGGAAATTATGCAGTAGCGGCAAAGTTAAACCCAAAGAAGGATTCAATTTATCTTGAACCAGTTAATAAAGCTGCAAAACCATATGTTAATATTATTGCGGTTCAAGAAAAGAATAAGGATAATAAAGTATATAAGGAGATTGTAAAAGCATATCAGACAGAGCAAACTGAAAAAGCTATTAACAAGACATATAAGGGTGCACAAGAAGCAGCATGGCCAATCTATGGTCGTAATTAAGAAAGGGTTGATATATATGAGTTTAGACACAGCGATATTTGCAGGCGGATGTTTCTGGTGCATGGTCCAGCCGTTTGATACTTATCCGGGAATTGAGAAAGTTGAATCAGGTTACACTGGTGGCCATGTTGCCAATCCAACCTACGAGCAGGTATGTTCTGGAACAACAGGCCATACAGAAGCAGTAAAGATTACTTTTGATCCTGATAAAATTTCATACAAAGACTTAGTAGAGATTTATTGGCACCAAACTGATCCGACTGATGCAAGTGGTCAATTCCAGGATCGGGGAGATAATTATCGTCCTGTAATTTTCGTTAAAAATGATGAACAGCGTAAAATTGCAGAGAAATCGAAAAAGGCTTTACAGGAAAGCGGCCGTTTTGGCGATGCAAAGATTGTAACAACAATTGAGGATGTGCAGCCTTTCTACCCTGCAGAAGACTATCATCAGGGCTTTTATAAGAAAGATCCGCAACGTTTTGCCTTAGAAGAAGCTGGTGGCCGACAACAATTTATTGAGAAGTATTGGAAAAACAATTAATTATGAGAGACAAACAATCAATTAAGGACGATATTGTTCAACGATTAGCAACAGTTATTGATCCTGAACTTCATATCGATATTGTTAATTTGGGACTCGTTTATACAATTGATCTCGATAATGATGGAATATGTTTGATTGAAATGACGCTAACGACAATGGGATGCCCATTAACAAATGTATTGGCTGATATGGTGATTAAAGCGGTAAAAGAGGTTCCAGAGGTAAAAAATGTTGATGTAGAATTTGTCTGGGAACCTGCTTGGACGATTGATCGGATGAGCCGCTTTGCTAAATTATCATTAGGGGTTCATTGATATTTAATAATTGGATAAGGGAATGGGAGCGAGACAGAAGTCACTTGTGACTTCGTTTTTCGACGCGCAGCTAGCCTCTGGGAGCCCCCGCAAGCAACAATAGGCCTCCAGCGTTCGGTTTTTAAACCGGACGTTGGAGGCCATTGTTGTACTGCGTATTTGCTTTTTATGAAAGTAACTTAACTTATGTCACAGTCCCTATTTTTACCTTCAAAAAACAGATCTGTACTAAAAATATAAAGTTTTTGAAAAAAATTTAAAAAGAGTGGAAAAAAGGTAGTAAAGTTATTTATTATAATAGGTAGTTATTTAGACAAGGAGCATGCTTATGGCGAGTGTAGAAACTAATAGTGATTCACTTGATGTTACTCAAGTCATCAATCAACAAATTATTACAAAGATAAAGTATTTGCGACGCTTTAATGATGCAATTTCAAACCATCGTGATCGGGAAATCTACCAATTACTAGATAACCAGCGCTATGCTAAAGAGATTGAACATCGAGAACAACAACCAAATGATAAAGGTGTAATGAACCTAGTCGATGATTTAGCCGATCAATTAAGTAATTACCTTAGTGAAAACTTAATTAAATATTTGGGCAAAACTTATCCGTTCTTTTATTATGAAGAATACCAAACTGGCCACTATCGGATTTATTTTGGTAACTGGTGGGATCGCCGTCAATTTGGTGAGTTAGACGTTTTAAATGTCCGCTTTTCTTTTGACCAAACAGAATATGATAAATTACGGACAGCTTTTGAATTAGCGCGTGACAATAAACGTTACAATAGTGACCGGATTAGTAAAATCTCTAGTGAAAATGACCGTCTCCAAGATTTGATTGATCATCAACGAGAACGTGAGGAACGTAAAGAAGCCCTTCAAGAACAATTAAAAGAAATTAGTTCACGGTCTGGCATTTGGGAATCAAGTCGTAACAAGGAGAGTCGCCAGGAACTGGTTGAGCAGCTGCAAAAGTTAGAGGACCAAGAAGAAGAATCTCGTAATGCAGCCCAAACTATTAAGGATAATGAACGCGTTGTCCTATCCTTATCAAAAGAAAATACGATTTTAAGTTATGAACAAAAGAGTATTATCGATATTTTTGGCAGCTTTGAAGATTTCGAATTAGCTAATCGCAATTTATATGCTAATTATTTAGCCAGTTTAAATGGATCAGAAGGAAAGCAGGTGGACGACGATGAGCAATAATCGAATCGTGACTTCTCCTAGTGAACGGGTTCAAGCCCTTTCTGATTCATTTAAGGATGTTTTAAGTCTTGGACAAAGGTATGTTGACCTCTTAGACCAGTTAGCCCAGACTAAGGATGCTAAGAATTTATTATCAGCTACTAATAAACTAGCAAAATTGGACTTGGCGAATGCATTTATTGATTTTCCACCACATTATAAAGCAGCTGACTATTATCTGATTTTTATGGATCGCCTATTAAAAATGCATGGTGATACAGCTGTTAACGTTGCAGAAAATGAATTAAATCATGAATTTGAAGCGACTGTTGCGGCTATTGGTAGTGAAGCTGTTTTTAAATTTGAAGTTGATAGTCGAGGAGAAGCAGCTTTTACAGAGCAAAGTCAGCACGAATCACTTTTCTACCTGAGTTTAGAAGATAAATTAATGCAATTTAATAACCGTGCATTAGTAAATTATTTTATCGTTTATGCGCTTAAACAGCATACTGACCTTGAATTACGTGATGCGGTTAAACCTCTGATTGATTTTGCTAAATACTTGCAAAAAGATCTTGATTTCACGATTGATCTAGGCATTTTAGCAACTGCAAATGATCGCCGCTTTATGTTGAATAAGCCTGAACTTCCACTGACAGTAATTGATCGTTTATTTGTTGCGACTGCTGATGAAGATTATATGTTGATGAATTTGCCACGGAACAATGGGGCTGAGTTACTATTAGATCAGGGGACAAAACTTGACATTGCTTTTGATCCGGATGATTATAGTCAAGAGTGGGCCTTCTTGGTTAAAGATTCTGATGAGCAAGTTTCATTCTTTGATGTATTGCTTCATTACGACCTGGTTCGCGAATGGTATTTAGCAAACCGTTCTGCCCTGGCCGTGAGAACAGATCATATGGAGATTGTTGATGAAGAACCACCAGCAACGACAGAGGTAGCAGAAGATGAATCTTTAGATGAAGCATCTTCAGCTGAACCATCAGAAGATCCAGCTCCTGATGAGGAAGAATAAGCAACGGATTTTATTGTGGAGGCACAGCAATGTTAGATATTACTAAAATGCTTCACCAAATTATCGATTTAGAATTAAAGATTGATGATGAAAAGGAATTAATGATTGGGCCAGAAACAAGAAAGCAAACAATTTTTGTTGACCTTGATATTTCTTTATCAAATATGGCTGAAGCAGCAGGGTGGTATAAGGTAGTTAATCCTAGAGAAGCAGACAAAGAAGATTTGCTAAAATCGTATGTTCAATCGGTAGCGCTACTTTTATTGTATAGTGCAAAGATGCAATGGACACACCTGGTTGTACTCGATGATCAAGCCTGGCAACGGATTACGAATGCAAAAAGCTCTACAAAGTTAGCAGACCTTAATAAATCGTATCTAGCAATTAAACATTTCTTGAGTGATGCCTATTTTAATCATCAACAAGAAAGTTTTCGGCATGCTTGGCATCTTTTGTTAAAAATGGGAATTAGCGATTGGCAATTAACGCCTGATCAGATTTCTAGTGCTTATCAAGCAATGATTAATCAATATTAGAATAAAAAAGCGAGAGGTCGAGGAATTTTTTCCCCGGCCTCTCGTGTTGAACGGAATATAAGATTAAGCTTTTCGATCTCGTAAGCGATTGGTAGTTGTACTATGTTTACCAGTTTCTTGGTTACTAAGACTGCCAAACATAAATTCACCAATTACCGACGCAACCAAAATTAAAACAATAATAAGAAATGGTAGCATAATAATCACCTCAAAAAGCAATCTCTATATTCATTATTATTAAAAATGTTTATTTTTGCAACGAAAGTGTAATATATGAGGACGTATTTAAGAAATACTTAAAAAATAAAAGTGGAAAATTAGAAAATTATCCCTAAGTTTATATTGAGACAACTAAAAAAGAGGATAAGGAAACAGAAATGTTTCTCTATCCTCTTTTTAACGTTTATATGGAGCGAGCGAGACTTGAACTCGCAACCCTCGGTTTAGAAGACCGATGCTCTATCCAGTTGAGCTACCGCTCCAAACAGATTTAAGTATATAATTTTCACTACAAAGTTGTCAATGGTAATAATCTGATATAATTATTTTATTAAGATAAAGTCGGCACTTTCGTTGACAAAACGCTTTCATGACAACTATACTTTAAATATAGTAGAAGTACGAAAGTAGAAAGGACTTAAGCTGTATGATGGAAGGATGATGATTAAATGGCTGCTAATAAGACAGACCCGCGTGTAATTAAAACACGTAATAGTCTGCGCAAAGCTCTTGTATATCTGATGAGACGTGAAAAGCTTGAAGATATTAGCGTCCAAAAGATTACTGAAACTGCCAACATCACCCGAGGAACTTTCTATCTTCACTATAAGGATAAACAAGATTTTATTCAGTCAGCAATCCAAGAGATTATTGACGATTTCTTCAACCAAGTAATGATCGATAGTAATTTTTCGAAAGAACGGACGGTAAAGGTGTTTTCACTCCGCAAAGCATTTCAGTATATCGAAAATAACGCCGATATTTTTGATGTTCTATTAAATAATGAAAAGAATAACTTCTTTTATGAACAACTCTACAATCGGTTAGCAAATGAGATGACACACTTTAATGAGCAAGTGAATAAGAACCAACAGTTGAAAGTCCCGCTTAATTTGCAGATTTCCTTTATTGACTCAGCATTTCTTGGCCTAGTAAGTCGATGGCTAGAAGATGGCATGATTTATACTCCACGTTACATGACACAAAGCGTGGCAAAGATGTTGGATCAGTTTAGTAGCGAGAATGTTTCTTTGGTTAATTTTTTTGATGGTGAATTAGAAGGAACTTTAGAAAAGATTTAATAGCTACTATAAGAAAAGAGGCTTTGAAAAAACTTTTTTCAAGGTCTTTTTTCGTTATATAAAGTAGAGATTATGGTTGACGAAGAGAATAATATTTGATATTATACAAACGTTGTATTTGTGAACCAACAACTACAACCGCACGTTATTAAGTCTAAAGCTTATTTAGCTGCTTAGTACGGCGAGTCTGAGATATTAAGGAGGTGCACAAAGTATGTACGCAATTATCGTTACTGGTGGTAAGCAATACAAGGTAGAAGAAGGTGCTTCTATCTACGTTGAAAAGCTTGATGCTAAGGAAGGTGACAAGGTAACTTTCGATCAAGTTATCTTTGTCGGTGGAGACGACACTAAGATCGGTACTCCTGTAGTTGACGGTGCTTCTGTTGAAGGTACTGTTGATAAGCAAGGTAAGGAAAAGAAGGTTGTTACCTTCAAGTACAAGCCTAAGAAGCACACTCACACTAAGCAAGGTCACCGTCAACCTTACACTAAGGTTACTATCAACAAGATCAACGCTTAATGTGGAGGTGAGATCATGATTCGAGCACAGTTTACTTTAGATTCGAATCAGCGGATCACTTCTTTTAAAATGACTGGGCATGCTGACTCTGGTCCATATGGGCAGGATATTGTTTGTGCCGCAGTTTCTGCATTATCTATTTCAACGGTGAACGGGCTTGAACAAGTTGTTCATACAAAGCCTCACCTTAAACAAGATAATGATAATGGTGGCTTTTTAGAAGTTACAGGATTAGACCTTGGTCATGATAGTCAGATCCTTCTCAAAACTTTGTTAAATGGATTATGTGATATCCAGGAAAGCTATCCACAAAACATTGAAGTAAAAATGTTTGATTAAAGTTCATTGCTGGAGGTGAACAACTATGATTATGGATTTGCAATTCTTCTCCCACCACAAGGGGGGTGGTTCCACTGCTAACGGTCGGAACTCAGCTGGTCGTCGTCTTGGTACTAAGGCTGCTGATGGTTCAATCGTAACTGCTGGATCAATCATCTACCGTCAACGTGGTACTCACATCAACCCAGGTGAAAACGTGGGTCGTGGTGGAGACGATACATTATACGCTAAGGTAGCCGGTGTTGTTAAATTTGAACGCATGGGCCGCAGTAAGCGTAAGGTATCAGTTTACCCAGTTGCCGAATAATTATAAAAAAGACTACTTTTCTACATGAAATAGTAGTCTTTTTATTTTTAAAATAATTTTTCATATATGTTAATCTATAATGTAAGAATATAATTAACCTACAATTGAAGGGAGCATAATGTTTAATGACGATTGTTGATAAAGCTAAAGAAGTCCAAGAAAAAATTATTGCTGCATGCAAGCGAAGCGGTCGAGATCCCCAAGACGTTCAACTGTTACCAGTTAGCAAAAATCATCCGGCAGCAGATATTGCAGAACTTTACAAAGCAGGATGGAACAATTTTGGCGAGAATTATGTTCAGGAATTAGCCAAAAAGCATGATGAATTACCAGCAGACATTAACTGGTATATGATTGGCCACCTTCAACGTAATAAGGTTAAATACATTGCTGATTACGTTACAATGATTCAATCGGTTGACTCCCTTAAACTAATGAATACGATCGAAAAAGAAGGGAGAAAGCACGATCGAATAATTCCGATTTTAATTGAAGTTAATGTTGGAGAAGAAGAGAGTAAATTTGGGGTTAAGCCAACTTTGCAAGATTGCATGGAATTAGCTGAGGCAAGTCTTCAATTGCCACATGTAAAGTTGCGGGGATTAATGACTAGTGCTCCCTATTATGATGACCCAGAAAAAACACGGCCGATTTTTCGCCGCCTACGTGAATTGCGCGATGAAATGAACAACCAAAATGATCAATTAAAATTAGATGTTCTTAGTATGGGGATGACCCATGATTATGAAATAGCGGTAGAAGAAGGTTCAACCTGTGTGCGGGTTGGGACAGCTATCTTTGGCCCTCGTGATTACTCTAACCGGCAGTATTAAAGGAAATGTGCTATGTCTAGAATTAAACGTCTACAGAAGAAATTTGAAAAATTATATATCGATGCATTTTTAGTAACGGATGAAAAAAACATTTATTACCTTACTGGTTTTAACCTTATGAGAGGCGATGGATGCCTCTTAGTAACAAAAGATAATGCGATTATTATTACTGATGACCGGTACCAACTTGCATTAGAAGAATTTGAAAATGATGAAGTTGTGGGGATGATTACCCGTGACTATTACGGTTCACTTAATAAAATATGTCAGGGGATGAAAGTGACGGTTCTTGGATATGAAGATACAGTTACTTACGCCTTATTTGATGTGCTTGATGAGCAGATGACAGCAGATCTTGTTCCCTTCCACCAACAACTTGAACGGATGCGAATGATTAAAGATAGTGATGAAGTAAATGCTTTGCGGGCTTCTGCAGACTTACATTCAGCAGGATACCAGTACCTTTTAGAAAATGTTCACGCTGGGATGACCGAGCGCCATGTTGCGAACTTACTTGATTTTTGGATGAAGGAACATGGAGCGAGCGGGGCCTCTTTTCCGACAATTGTCGCTAGTGGCAAAAATGCGGCCAAACCGCATGCTACGGCTTCAAAAAAGGTGATTGAAGACGGCGATATTGTTACTGTTGATTTTGGCTACTACTTCAATGGCTATACGGCAGACATGACTAGAACATTTGCCGTTGGTTCAATTGATCCAGAATTACGTGATGTTTATCAAATTGTCAATGAGGCGCGTGAAGCTGTAATTCAAGCTGCTCATGTTGGGCAACAAGGTGATCAACTTGACTTTGCGGGACGGCAATTAATCGAAATAGCAGGTTATGGGGATGAATTCAACCATGGAATGGGACATGGAATAGGCTTATCGGTTCATGAATTGCCTGCTAGCTATGGACCAAGTGCTCAAAATATTAAATTGCGGAACAATGAAGTTATCACTGTTGAACCTGGTATCTATATTCCTGAAATTGGCGGGGTCCGGATAGAAGATGATATTCTGGTTACTCACGGTGGAGTTGAAGTGCTGACGAAGGCGCCAACTGACCTAATAATCGTAGGAAAATAGTATGCAACTTACTAGTCTGTATAATAATATTAATCAACAGGGAATGACGGCAATTAGAAATCATCAAGAACAGCTAGATCGTAACTTGCTAAATCCTGATAAAGATATGCGGCGAGGACTGACGCTTACTGCTTCACTTCCTGCGCATGTTAGCCGCAATATTATGTTTTGCCTGCAAAAATTGGCTGCAATTGAACCTAACCAATACTTCTATCCTCCTGCTGACCTGCATATTACGATTATTGACCTTATTGCAGCTAGCTCAGACTTTTTGCTCTCAACATTTGAAGAGGAAAAATATAAAAACGTAGTAGGGCAGATTATTTCACAAATTGGACCGATTCACTGGCGTTTAGCAGGAATGATCACTAGTTCAGGAGCGCTTCTTGTAAAAGGGTATTATTCAGCAGAATTATCAACTTTACGGAACACACTTAGGAAAGAACTGCCGTTACATGACTTGTTGCTAAAAGAACGATATCCAACAATTTCAGGACATGTGACGGTTGCACGGTATACTAGTCCTATTCAGCAGGCAGACCGTTTCTTGAAGACGTTAGAAGGATTTAAATCAATTAATTTCGGGCAATTTACCACATCTAGTCTCGATTTAGTCGTTCATGATTGGTATAATCATAAGTCGCGGTTAATTTCTATACTGTCGCTAGGTTCCTAATTGACCAAGTTGTTGCAATTTGTTCGAACATAGTGCAGAATAGAAATGATTACTATAATTAAGAGAAGAAATAAATTGGAGGGCTGACGATGGCTGAAGAATCAAAGATTGTTTTAAGTAGTGAAGACAAGTCACTCGGGACAATTCAAATTTCGCCACGAGTTTTAGAAATTATTGCGGGGATTGCCGCAAGTGAAATCGATGGTGTTTCAAAGATGTATGGTTCATTTGCAAATAGCGTAAGTGAACTTTTGGGACGCTCTGATCGCCGGCGTGGGGTAAAGCTTTCCAGCAATGATGAAAAATTATCACTTGATGTGGATGTTTATGTTGAATATGGTGTCTCTGTTCCTAAAGTAGCGGCAATGATTCAAGATAAGGTTAAACAACAAATCACATTAATGACTGACTTAAAAGTAAAAGAAGTTAATGTTCATATTAAGGGAATCGTAACATCTAAAGAAGACCAACAAGTAGACCCTAATGACTTGTTTGGCGAACATCTTAACGACGAGGCTGGTGAATAAAATGAGTTTGAACCGACACATGATTCGTGAGGAGGCTTTCCAAGTTCTCTTTGCTTTGCAATCAGATTCTGAAGCTGATATTCAAACCGTATATGAGGCGATTCCTCATCATGATGAAAAGCAAATTCCGCCTTATTTACTAACTTTGGTAAATGGGGTGCGGGAACATCAAGATCAGCTTGACGAACAAATCAATGATCTCCTGGCAAGCGGATGGACGATTAACCGTTTAGCAAAGCCAGATTTAGTGATTTTACGGCTTGCTCTATTTGAAATTCAATACGCTGAAAATGTTCCAACAGTAGTAGCAATTAATGAAGCATTGGAACTTACGAAAACATTCAGTAGTGATAAGTCACGTAAATTTATCAATGGAGCCCTTGGTAAATTTGAAAAACAAGTCAACGAAAATAATTAATATTACTGTTAACAATAATTATGGGGTGGAAAATGAAGTGATAAACTTCTGATTCCACTCCTTTTTTGCTTAAGCGCAATATTATTATGGTAGAATATAAAATGGAAATTTAACGAGGAGGAATCACTGTGACGACAATTATTGATGGCAAGGCCCTTGCTAAAAAAATCAACTCCCAGACGAAAGAACTAGTAGCACAGTTAAAAGAAAAACAAAATATAATCCCGGGAATTGCAGTCGTGATTGCTGGTGATGATGTAGCGAGCTTAATCTATACCCGAAATAAGCATAATAAGGCTATTAAGTTAGGAATCAATTCAGTTTTAAAAAAATTTCCTGCTGATGTTAGTCAAGCTGAGCTGCTTGCCGAAATTGAAAAGCTGAATCATGATGACACAATTGATGCCATTCTTGTTCAACAACCCCTTCCTCCTCAATTGGATCCAGAAGTAATCACCAATGCTATATTGCCAACTAAGGATGTTGATGGCCTTAATCCCCTAAACCTAGGAAAACTATTTGCCAATCAACATGGTAATTATCCCGTGGCTTGTACACCTCGCGGAATTATGCGGATGTTGGCAGAATATAATATTGATTTACAAGGGAAAAATGCAGTTATCGTTGGTCGGAGTATTTTAGTTGGTAAACCTCTTTTAGCTCTTTTAAATAATGCTAACGCAACTGTAACAATGGCTGGAAGAAGTACTGGCGACCTTTCTGCTTTAACGAAAACAGCGGATATTTTAATTGTTGCTACTGGTGTGCCTAACCTTATCAAGGCGACAGATGTAAAACCAGGAGCAGTGGTAATTGATGTGGGAATTAATCGTTTAAGCAATGGTAAATTGACAGGGGATGTTGATTTTGAAGCGGTAAAGACAAAAGCTCAGGCAATCACTCCTGTTCCAGGTGGCGTAGGACCAATGACAATTGCAACATTAATGGAACAAACAGTTGATTTAGCGTGGTGGAGGCATCATGGATAGAAGCCAGTATTTAACAGTTAGTGAATTAACTAAGTATTTGAAAATGAAGTTTGACCGGGATCCATACCTACATACGGTTTATTTAACCGGTGAGCTTTCTAATTTTCGTTTACGGCAAAAGCATCAGTATTTTAGTTTAAAAGACGATAATGCTGTGATCGATGCTGTAATGTTTGAGCATCAATTCCGGAAAATTAAATTTACTCCTGAACAGGGGATGAAAGTTTGTGTAGTCGGTCATGTAAGCTTGTATGAAAAAAGTGGTCGCTACCAGATTTATATTGATCGGATGGAGCCAGATGGTCTGGGCTCTTTATACTTAGCGTTTGAACAACTAAAAAAGAAATTGAGCGCTGAAGGTCTATTTAATTTACCTAAAAAACAGATCCCAATGTTTCCAAAACGAATTGCAGTTGTTACTAGTATTGATGGGGCAGTTATCCGGGATATTAATACGACTGTTCGACGCCGTTATCCAATTGCTCAAGTTGTTCTATATCCTACTGTTGTTCAAGGAGATAAGGCAGCGGCGGATATTGCTAGACAAATTAACCGTGCCAATGACCGCGGCGACTTTGATACCCTTATTATCGGTCGAGGTGGGGGATCAATGGAAGACTTATGGCCTTTTAATGAAGAAGTAGTTGCCCGTGCAATTGCCAATAGCAAAATTCCGGTAATTTCATCAGTTGGTCACGAGACAGATACAACAATTGCCGACCTCGTAGCTGATCAACGCGCAGCAACCCCAACTGCTGCTGCTGAATTAGCAACGCCGGTAAAACTAAACGATGCATTAATGACACTTAAAGATGATCAGAATCGTTTATTAAATACGATGCGGACTAAAATTAATTTTGACCGCCAACAATTGAATAAACAGCTGCAAAGCTATATTTTTCAGCAACCGACAAGATTATATGAAAATTATGCGCAAAAGGTTGACCAATTAACTCAACAGTTAGGTCAAGCAGCGCAAAATAAAATGCAAGAGCTACAAATGAACGTGGAAAGATTAAGTGGGCGTTTAACGGCGGCTTCTCCACTGCATCGGGTTCAACAACAAGAACAGTTAGTTGATCAATTAAAAAAACAATTGGTTACAGCCTCACTTGCCAGCCAAAATGAAAAGAAACAACAAGTGACAACTCTTATTAAACAATTAGATTCACTGAGTCCCCTTAAAATTATGAGTCGGGGATATACGTATGTAACGAGTGATGAAAAGGTTGTTAATCATGCCAGTCAATTAACGGTTGGGCAAAATGTTCACCTGCATTTTGATGACGGGGAAGTTCAAGCAGAAATAAAAAAGGTAAAGGAGCACTAAGATGGCAACAGCAAAACCAACATTTGAAGAACAATTAGCACAATTACAACAGATCGTTAATCACCTTGAACAGGGGAATGTGCCACTAGAAGAAGCCCTTCAACAGTTTCAAGAAGGAATCAAGCTTTCTAAAGAATTACAAACGAAGCTAACAAATGCTGAAAAAACGCTTGGTCACTTAATTGACGATAATGGCGATGAAAAAGTCTACGAAAAGCAAACCGATGACCCAAGCAACAATGGCGGTGGTAACCGTGGATTTGGTAGCGCTGATGAACAATAAGCAACGGAGCAGAAAAAGATGAGTACACCATTGCCGATTTTAAAAGAACAGATTGAAAACTATCTCAGCAAGTCACTGGCCGCAGATGTTGATCAGGCAACTTTAAGGGATGCCATGAATTATTCCCTAATGGCTGGGGGCAAACGGCTGCGTCCAGCATTGACGCTTGCAACGATTGAGATGCTGGGTGGCACGCTTAATGATGATCTGCTACGTGCGGCTTCTGCATTGGAATTGCTTCATACATATTCATTAATCCACGATGACCTTCCAGCGATGGATAATGATGATCTACGCCGCGGAAAACCAACTAATCACTGTAAATTTGGAGCGGGCATGGCAACTTTAGCAGGAGATGGATTATTGACGATGGCCTTTCAGTGGGTTGCCGATAATCACCTTCCAGCTAATATTCGGAGCCAATTAACCCTTGAACTTGCAAAAGCCGCGGGACCATCTGGAATGGTTGCTGGTCAGGCGCGGGATATTGAAGGTGAACACCAACATCTAACTTTAAACCAATTGAGATACTTGCACCGTCAAAAAACGGGGGAATTGATTCGCTATGCTGTTTTGGCAGGTGGGATTATGATGGATCAATCTGCTGAAATCAAACAAGAGCTAGCAGCATTTGGTGAAAACTACGGGTTAGCATTTCAAATCTATGATGATTTAATGGATGTCCTCAGTACTACTGAAGAGATGGGAAAAGCTGTTCACAAAGATGCTGATGAGCAAAAAAATACTTATCCAGGATTGCTCGGTGTAGATGGCGCAAAGGAGCAGCTACAGATAGCTTTAGCGGCTGCTGGCCAAAATCAAAAGAATCTTGAAAAGCTTACTGGCAAGTCGTTTGCTGGTTATGATGACTTTTTAGCATATTTTAAATAAGGAAAGGGATTATGAAAAAAGAACGTGTAGATGTATTGTTAGTCCAACAAGGGCTGTTTGACTCTCGCGAACAGGCAAAGCGGGCAGTGATGGCAGGAGAAATTCTTGGCAAAAATAATGAACGATTAGATAAACCAGGACAAAAGATTCCGATTACCACAACCCTTCACATGAAAGGTCATAAAATGCCGTACGTTAGTCGGGGTGGCTTGAAGTTAGCGAAAGCATTAAAGGTTTTTGATATTTCAGTTAAGGACAAGACGGTTTTAGATATTGGTTCATCAACTGGTGGCTTTACTGATGTAATGTTACAAAATGGGGCGAAGTTAAGTTACGCTCTTGATGTCGGAACTAATCAGTTAGTTTGGCAATTACGGGAGGATCCCCGGGTAGTTGTTATGGAGCAGACCAATTTTCGTTACAGCAAGTTAGCAGATTTTACCAGTGGTCAACCAGAATTTGCTTCGATTGATGTTTCGTTCATTTCCCTTCGTTTGATCTTACCACCATTGGCACAGATACTGAAAATGGGTGGTGAAGTAGTAGCGCTGATTAAGCCGCAATTCGAAGCGGGCAAAGAGCATGTTGGCAAAAATGGGATCATTCATGATCATAAAGTTCACCGGGCCGTTTTGGAAGAAGTACTGACTTTTGCCCGTGAAGATCATTTCGACATCCTTGGATTAGACTATTCACCAATCAAAGGGGGACAAGGAAATATGGAATTTTTAGTTCACCTACGCCTAAGTGAGAATCCGGGGATCGTTGCCGAAAAAGTAAATATCGATAAGGTTATTGCAGCCGCGGATGATGATTTGAATCATAAGGAATAAATAAAGGTGACTTAATCCATGAAAAAAGCAGAACGACAACAAAAAATTCGGGAAATCATTACTAATGAGAGCATTGAGCGGCAAGAAGATCTTGTTGCGCATCTGCGTGAAATGGGATTGACAGTTACTCAAGCGACTATTTCGCGCGACATTAAAGAAATGCAACTGATAAAGATTCCTGCTGATAATGGGGGCTATCGTTATGGCTTGCCAGCATATCATCACCAAGGACATGAAAACCAATTAGCACAAACCCTTCAAGACAGTTTGGAACAATTAAAACGTAATGACTGTTTCTTAGCGTTAACGGTTCATCCCGGGAATGGCCCGGTAGTAGCTACCTTAATTCGCAAAATGGATTTTCCAACGGTTTTCACAACAATTGGTGATGATGGAAATGTCCTTGTAGTTTGTATGTCTCCAGAAGCAGCAATTAAATTAGAAGAAAAGCTTAATGCAATGCTCGACTAGGCGAGGTGAAAATTTTTGTTACAAGAATTGACGATTGATAATTTAGCAATTATTAAGCACTTAACCTTAACTTTTGCTGACCAAATGACTGTTCTAACGGGGGAAACTGGTGCCGGAAAGTCAATTATTATTGATGCAGTCGGGTTGTTGGCCGGTGGTCGTGGGTCGCAGGAATTTATTCGCCGTGGAGAAGAAAAATTAAGTCTTCAAGGGCAATTTGCGATTCCTGATGATCCTGAATTTGATAATCTACTTGAATCGCTAGGAATTGACCATGAAGATGGAATCTTAATTGTCTCTCGGGAAATTCATCGTAATGGTCGTAATATTATCCGGATCAATGGGCAACTGATTAACACGGCAACTCTTCGTCAAATTGGTGCGGGATTAGTTGATATTCAAGGGCAAAATGAACATCAACAATTAATGCAACCTGAGACTCATTTAGGAATGCTCGACCAATTTGCGGCTAAAGAGGTTCAGCCTTTACTTCAAAAATATCAAGAAGAATATCAAGCTTATTCTAAACTCAAAGCTGCTGTAAATAAAAAACAAGCAAATGAACAACAATGGGCGCAGCGATTGGATATGCTTCGGTACCAAGTTAATGAAATTGCAGAAGCTAATCTAAAAGAAAATGAAGAAGATGAATTAATTAGTGAACGTGATCGATTGGAACACTTTCAACAAATTAATAATGCTCTTCAACTAGCTGTGACGACCTTTAATGAAGGTGAGCAAGCGCCTGTTTTAGATCAAGTTGCCACGGTGATGGACTCAATCAATGCAATTGCTGAATTTGATGATGCTTATGATAATCTTAGTAAGGCACTTAATGATGCTTATTACGCTCTTCAAGATGTAGCGAATGAAGCTAGTCAACAATTAGATATGCTTGAATTTGATGATGAACGGTTAGCTCAGATTGAACAACGGTTAACTACTATCGGTGATCTTGAACATAAATATGGCGATACATTGGCAGATGTTTTGAAGTATTATGATAAGATCAAAAAAGAACTCGATTCGATGGAGGCCGCGGCTGATTCTAGCAGTGACCTAGAGCAACGGTTAGGAGAAGCTGAAAATAAGATTCGAGAGACCGGTCGTAAATTGAGTCAGGTAAGACAAAAAGCTGCTCATGAACTTGGTAAAAAGGTTCACCAGCAGCTTAAAGAGCTTTACATGGAAAAAGCAGAATTTGAAGTTCGCTTTGCTAATCAAAGTCGGGAACAATTTACACCGACGGGAATTGACCAGGTTGAATTTTATATCCGAACTAATCCGGGAGAATCGATGGGACCATTAGCAAAAATTGCTTCTGGTGGTGAATTGTCACGGGTAATGTTAGCCCTAAAGACAATTTTTGCGCAAAAGGAAGGCGTTACTAGTATCATTTTTGATGAAGTTGATACTGGGGTGAGCGGACGGGTTGCCCAAGCAATTGCTGATAAGATTCGCTTAATTGCTCAACATTCACAGGTTTTATGTATCACGCACCTGCCACAAGTAGCAGCCGTTGCGCAACACCATTTCCTTATTAAGAAATCTGTCCATGATGACCGGACAACTACTCGAGTTACGCCATTGAAAGAAAACGATCGGGTTGAAGAACTTGCGCGAATGCTATCGGGTGAAAAGATTACCCAATTGACAAAAGAGCATGCGCAAGAATTGCTTAATATGGCAAAATAAAAGGGAGAGAGAAGTGGGGAAAACCTTGTAACGACGCGAAGCTAGTTCCACGTTATCTTGCTACTATTCCGTAAATGAGTAGAGGATGAGAAAAAACTTTTGTTTTCTCTCATCCTCCACTACTTTTATGAGCAATAGAAAGATAACGTGGAAAATAACCACAAGGCTCGAGTCTAAGTACGAACGATAATCAGCCCGTGCCGTGCTAATCATCGTCCTAGCTTAGCCAACCGCCTTGTCGAGGAGGTTATTTTCCACTCTCTTTAAATCCAATATTATAAATTCGCAATGTATCTAATCTGATCAAAGTTAACAACGTAACTCACATTTTGATTCGTAATAAGGTATCGATTGCTATTTGCTAATTGGGCAATATTACCAGTAACATTTACCGGATAGCCATCATTGTTGATCGGCATTAGCTGAAACGTTGCTTTAATCTTATCTTTAATAGCTCGTTTTAAAAATAATTGTCGTTGTTTAGCAGGTTGGGGAGTAAGCAACCCTGCTTGCTGATCGTCAGCAGGTGTTTCTTCAAAAATATGGCGAAGTTTCTTACTAATAATTTGTGGCGTAAATTTAAAAATAGACTTTTGTTCAATTTGCATAATCGCGCCTCCGAACATTTGTTTGATTATAGTATACGAACATACATTCAGAAATGCAAGCAAAAAGCTCAATAATTTTTTGTTATTCAGATGCTTGATTTCAGTACTAATCTAGTGCATTATAGTATTAATACGATTAAATAAATAGGAGCGTTATAATGGCAAATCGTGGAATGTTAATTGTTCTTTCAGGTCCTTCCGGGGTTGGGAAGGGGACTGTTCGAAAAGCTATCTTTGATTCAAATGATAATGATTTTCAATATTCAATTTCGATGACAACTCGGAAACCACGTCCTGGAGAAGTTAATGGTGTTGATTATTTCTTCGTAAGCAAAGAAGAGTTTGAACACCAAATTCAAACTGGTGGGATGTTGGAATATGCTAAGTATGTTGACAACTATTACGGTACCCCATTAAAATATGTTAATGAGACCTTAGATTCAGGGAAAGATGTTTTCCTTGAGATTGAAGTTAACGGAGCAATGCAAGTACGGTCTAAGTGCCCAGATGGCGTGTTTATTTTCTTAACCCCTCCTGATTTGGATGAATTAAAGCAACGATTGATTCACCGGGGAACTGATAGTATGGAAGTCATTAATAAACGAATTCATAAAGCATTTGGTGAAATTCAAATGATGCAAAACTATGATTATGCAGTAGTTAATGACGAAGTACCAAATGCAGTTGAAAAGATTAAAGACATTATTCGTACTGAACGGCTTCGTGTTACCCGTGTAATGCCACGTTATCTTGAAATGTTAGGAGATGCCGAAAAATGATCCTTTTTCCATCAGTTGATGAATTATTAAAACATATTGATTCTCGTTATTCATTAGTTATGCTTGCTAGTAAGCGTGCCAATGAATTAGATGCAGGAGCTGCCCCATTACTTGAACATTATGATTCAAGCAAATCAGTTGGGAAGGCCCTTGAAGAGATTTTGGCTGGAAAAGTTACGATCGATCCTGATCATACTGAAGACTTACAGGATTAAAATAAGCTGGATAAACAAAAGTAAGGGACTAGGGCAGGATTGTCACTGGCCCCTTTTTTGCTTCTAAAAATGCTATAATCAATTAAGAAAAAATAAGTTGAGGTGACATAATGACACGAATTGCAGTGTATCTTACAGGCAGTATCGCTGCTTACAAGGGAATCGAAGTAGTGCGTGGGCTGCAAAAAATGGGACATGAGGTTCGCGTAGGAATGACTGACGCCGCTACTAAGTTAGTCACTCCTGCTACTCCTTTTGCCTTGACGAAAGCACCAGTTCTTACTGACCTATGGGATGAGCATTCAACGCCTATTCCTCATATTGAGTTAGCTGATTGGTCAGAACTAGCAGTAGTGGTACCAGCATCAGCAAATATCATCGCTAAAATGGCAACAGGACTGGCTGATGATGCTGTTTCTACCACCTTATTAGCAACTAGTGCTCCTAAAATTGTAGTTCCAGCAATGAATAGCCATATGTGGTTGGCCCCCGCAACTCAACGAAACATTACTCAACTTAAACAAGACGGGGTCAATATTATGCCGCCAGTTAGCGGAAGATTAGCTGAAGGATATGCTGGCCGCGGGCGTTTACCAGAGCCAGCAGCAATCTGCCAATATATAGAGGACTTTTTAACTAGCAGTCAAGCTTTAAAGGGCAAGCACGTGATTGTTACTGCTGGCGGAACACGTGAAAATATTGATCCTGTTCGTTTTATTGGTAATCGGTCCTCTGGTAAAATGGGGATTGCACTTGCCAACGCCGCGGTTCAAGCAGGAGCTAAGGTAACCTTGATTGCCGGTCAAGTTACCGTCTCGCTTCCACAAACACCAGCGATTGAAGTTGTGCGCGTAACCACAACTGAAGATTTATACATCAGTTTAAAAGAACGATTTTCGCAAGCAGACATTTTAATCATGGCGGCCGCGGTTGCTGATTATCGACCAGTTGAAACAGTTGGTCATAAGATTAAGAAAAAAGATGGTGACCCGCATCTTACCATTACGCTTACTGAAACGATTGATATTTTAAAGAATATTGCGAAGATGAAGCAAACCGGTCAATACGTCGTTGGGTTTGCAGCGGAGACAAATGATCTCTTGGAAAATGCTAACCGTAAACTTGCTAGCAAAAATGCGGATATGATTATTGCAAACAGCGTGGCAGGGGAGACAGGGGCATTTGGCAGTGACCAGAATCAAGTGACCATCTTACAAAAAGATCAAACGCCAATTAAATTAGCCCGGCAATCTAAAGCTAAAATTGCAAACGAGATTATTGAACTAGTTAGTGCAAAATTAAAGTCAGGTGATTAAATGCCAGAGTTGGCACAGGTAGTTGTTGACGTTCCAACAATGCAAACAAACCAACCATATACTTATCAGATTCCGCCAAAGCTTGAAAAACAAATCCAGGTCGGGGTAAGAGTGATTGTGCCTTTTGGAAAGGGAAAACGGACTGTTCAAGGATTCGTTGTTGCCCTTGACAATGCATCCCAATATGAGGGAGAACTTAAACCAATTCAGGCGATAATGGATCTTCAACCGGTAATTAATCCTGAATTAATGAATCTTAGCAAATGGTTGGCTGATACTACTTATTCTTTTTGGATTTCTTGCTTATATACGATGTTGCCTAACTTATTGAAGGCTAAGACTACCAGAATTATTCGAATTATAGATGAAGTAGACGAACATGTTGCCTTTGATATTTTTCATGGTCGAGATGAATTAGAGATGGCGGCGGTACAAGATAAACCGGCAATTTTAAGTGAATTGTTCAAACTGCAAAAGGAAGGAAAGATAGCGATTGAATACCAAGTGGAAGACCGGGCCAAGGCTAAAACGGTGACTGGTATTCGCTCTTTACTTAACTTTGAACAACTGGAAGATGAGCGCGCATCCCTTCATGCCAATGCGCATGCTCAAAACCGCCTTCTTTCATATTTACAATCAATTGGCAGTCAAGTTGTTAAGCAAAAGGATGCTGAACATAAAACTGGTTTAAAAGCAGCCACCTTCAATCAGGGACAACAGAAGGGATGGTTAGAGAAAACACCAGTTGAAGTATATCGACAACCCTTGGCTATGCAGGTCACTCCTGATGATGCTCATTTAGCAGCCCCCCTGCAGCTCAACGCCGATCAACAAAATGCCGTTAACCAGATTAATCAAGCAATCGACAATCATGACCCTAAAGTTTTCCTCTTACAAGGAGTTACGGGGAGTGGCAAGACAGAAGTATACTTGCAATCGATTGCTAATGCTCTTCAACAGGGAAAGACAGCATTAATGCTTGTACCTGAGATTTCATTAACTCCCCAGATTGTTAACCGTGTGCGGCGACGATTTGGTTCCAAGGTTGCTGTTTTACATAGTAGTTTATCAAACGGGGAACGGTATGATGAATGGCGGCGGATTGAGCGAGGAGAAGCGCAAGTAGTTGTGGGTGCCCGTTCAGCAGTCTTTGCTCCATTGACCAATTTAGGGCTAATCATTCTTGATGAAGAGCATGAATCTAGTTATAAACAAGATGAATCACCCCGTTATCAAGCGCGTGAAGTAGCTAAATGGCGGGGGAAATATAATCAAGCGCCTGTAGTCCTTGGTTCTGCTACTCCTAGTCTGGAGAGTCGTGCGCGAGCAGTAAAAAACGTTTATCACTTGTTGCGTCTTCCGCACCGGGTAAATAAACAGGAATTGCCGCCAATTGAAGTGGTTGATATGCGGGATGAAATTAAAAAATACGGGGAGAGTAACTTTTCGCAGAAACTATTAACCGACTTAAATGACCGCCTGCAAAAGAACGAACAAAGTATTTTAATGCTAAATCGACGGGGATTTTCGTCCTTTATGATGTGTCGTGATTGTGGAAATGTCTTAAAGTGTCCGAATTGTGATATTTCTTTGACACTTCACATGGATACGCGGACAATGAAATGTCACTATTGTGGTCATGAAGAACCAATCCCCCGTGAATGTCCCAATTGCCATAGCCATCAGATTCGCTACTATGGGACCGGAACAGAGAAAGTTGAGCAAGAATTGCATCAATTATTACCCCAAGCCCGGATTATTCGCATGGATGTTGATACCACTCGGCGGAAGGGAATGCATGCAAAATTATTGCGACAGTTCGGTCAACACCAAGCGGATATTTTATTAGGAACCCAGATGATTGCAAAGGGGCTTGATTTCCCTAATGTTACCTTAGTAGGAGTCTTAAATGCTGATACTGGTCTAGGCTTACCAGATTTTCGTGCTAGTGAACGGACTTTTGATTTGCTAAGTCAAGTTAGTGGTCGGGCTGGTCGGGCAAATAAGCAAGGAAAAGTTATTATCCAGACATATAACCCCGATCATTACGCTATTCAAGATGCCAAAACACATGATTACGAAAAATTCTTTAACCAGGAAATGATGCTGCGAAGACAAGCCAGTTATCCGCCATACTATTACACCGTTCGTTTGATGGCTAGTCATCCTGAAGAAGCCAAAGCAGCTCGGGCAATGGCAGATATTTATGGCCGCCTAAAGCAGGGATTATTATCTTCGACGGTTATTCTTGGCCCCACCCCGCGAGCGATTGCCCGAATGAAGCGTCGTTACTATTACCAAATTGTCATCAAATATAAGAAGGATCCGTATTTGCATCAGCTATTGTTTGATATTCTTCAGGATACGCAAAGTCGCGGTTTTAAGGATGTCCAAGTAAGCATCGATCCAGATCCACAGTATTTTATGTAAAAGAAAGGATGTTATTAATGTCAACATCAGTCGTTTTTATGGGAACACCGGAGTTTGCTGTTCCGATTTTACAAAGTTTAATTGATAATCCAGAATACGATGTTCAAGCAGTTCTTACCCAGCCAGACCACCATATCGGCCGGAAACGTACTCTTCATCAATCGCCAGTTAAAGAGTTAGCTGAACAATATAATATCGAAGTCTTACAGCCGGCTAAACTCAGCAAAAGTCCTGAAATGGAGAAAATTATTAGTTTACAGCCTGACTTAATGATTACTGCTGCTTATGGGCAATTCCTTCCAACAAAGTTATTGGCGGCTGCTAAAATTGCGGCAATCAATGTTCACGGTTCATTACTGCCAAAATATCGTGGAGGGGCTCCAATTCAATATTCCATCATTAATGGTGACAAAGAAACCGGGGTCTCCATTATGTACATGGTTAAGAAGATGGATGCGGGAGATATTATTTCACAAAGGTCTATTCCGATTGAAGACACTGATGATAGTGGCACGATGTTTAAGAAGCTTAGTTTACTAGGAAGAGACTTGCTGTTAGAAACGTTGCCTAAACTTATTAGCGGGGATGTTAATCCGGTCGCTCAAGATCCGGATAACGTAGTCTTTTCTCCCAATATTACTAGTGAACAAGAACAGATTGATTTCCGCCTTCCAGCACATTTAATTGATGCGAAGGTGCGGGGATTACGGCCGGCTCCTCTTGGTAACATGGTTATTGATGGATTACGTACAAAAATTTACGATGTGACCCCATTAGAAGAAAAAACAGACCTTGAACCAGGAAAAGTAGTGCGGGTCACGAAACATCAATTAGTAATTGCTGCTGGAGATGGAACGACATACCAGATTAATAAGTTAAAGCCAGCAGGGAAAAAGGCGATGGACATTACATCCTACCTTAATGGACATAAAGATATTACAGAGGGAGGCCAAGTTGTAAGTGAAGACTAAATTTCAACCGCAAAATGCGCGTGAATTAGCTTTAGTGGCGCTTGAAGGGGTTGTCGAAAATGGTGCATACTCAAACTTGCAGGTTGACCAGTTATTAAAAAAGTACCCGTTGGCAGATAAAGATCGCCGGTTGGCAACCAATATTATTTATGGTGTTTTGCAGCATAAACTTACCCTCGAATATTGGCTGAATGGGTTTATCCAGGGAAAACGGCTTGATCCTTGGGTAAAGACGCTTCTTTTGTCTGCACTTTACCAGTACCATTATTTAGAACGAGTCCCAGATTGGGCGGTAACTGACGAAAGTATTGAAATAGCTAAACGCCGAGGAAATCCAGGTATTCGAAAGTTTGTCACTGGTGTTTTACATGCCATTTTGCGGAAAGGATTACCTGACCTGCGACAAATTAATGAACGTGATTTGCGGTTAAGTATCGAAAACAGTGTGCCACGGTGGCTAGTCAATGAGCTGACTGGGGAATATGGCGAAGAAGATACTGAAAAAATACTCCAATCAATTAATGAGCCAGCTCATCAAGTAATTCGGGTTAACACCGCCAAAACTGACCTTCCGACCGTCAAACAAACTTTGGATGCTGCTGGAATTGAATATCAAGAAGGCCAAGTTGCGCAAAATGCCTTAGTAATTACGAAAGGTGAAATTATCAGTTCCGATCTCTTCAAAAATGGCGAAATCACTATTCAAGATGAAAGTGCCATGTTAGCCGTGGAAAGCATGCATATTGAACCGGGGGATAAAGTCCTGGACGCTTGTGCAGCTCCTGGTGGGAAGACTGTTCAAATAGCAGAAACTCTCGCTGATGAAGACGGTCACGTTGATGCGCTTGATATTCACCAACACAAGGTTAGATTGATCGAAAAAAATGCTCGTCGACTAGGGGTTGAAAAGCGAGTTACCGCTCATGCCCTTGATGCACGGGAGGTTGATCAACTTTTTGATGATGAAAGTTTCGATAAGATTTTAGTTGACGCACCTTGTAGTGGGATCGGACTTTTACGCCGGAAGCCAGAAATTCGTTATACAAAGACGCTAAATGATAGCAAGCAATTACATAAGATTCAGTTAGCAATTTTAAATGCGGTTGCCGCAAAAGTTAAAAAAGGCGGTATAATCACATACAGCACGTGCACAATTTTACGACAAGAAAATGATGATACTGTTCAAGCGTTTCTAGCTGAACATCCGGAGTTTGAGTTAGTAAAAACAACAACTGCACGAAAAGTTAAGGATAATCGTCACTCACCAACCTTAACTATATTACCGAGTGACTTTGATTCTGATGGCTTCTTCATCAGTAGCCTTAAGAAGGGAATATAATAAGTTAATGAAAGCTGCTTATCAAACAGATATCGGCCACCAACGAAAGCAAAATCAAGACCGGGTTGCTGTGTTTACTAACAAGCTAGGCAATCAATTAATGGTTATTGCTGATGGAATTGGCGGCAATCGTAGCGGAGATATCGCTGCAGAGCAAACAGTTGCGACTTTGGGGAGTCAGTTTAAAAAACGGCCCCCGCAGACATCAATGGAGGGGATCCGTTGGTTTGCTCGTGAAACCCAATTAATCAATAATAAAATCTTAGCGCAATCCAAACGTAATCTTCGCTTGCAGGGGATGGGAACAACAATGGTCGCCACTATTACATTTAAGGATGCGGTTGTGGTTGCTAATATTGGTGATAGTCGAGGATATATCCTTCATCAAAACCTATTAACGCAGATTACAGTAGACCATTCATTGGTTAATGAATTGGTAAAAACGGGAGATATATCAGAAGATGAAGCACTAAATCTACCCCAGAGCAATATAATTACAAGGGCAATTGGAATCTCTCCTGATGCACAAGTTGATGTAAACCGCTTTGAATTAAACGAGGGTGATCAACTGTTAATGTGTTCTGATGGCTTGTTTAAGACTGTTTCTAAGGAGCAGATTATCAAGGTGCTTGAATTGCCGATACCGCTTGAAGAGAAATGTGCTCAACTTATAAAAATGGCAAATGATGCCGGCGGACCAGATAATATTACCGTTTTAATTGGGATTAATAGTAACCAGGAGGGATAGGAAATGAATCCTGGATATGAAATTGGTCACCGATATCGGATAATTCGGTCACTGGGTGAAGGTGGAATGGCTAATGTCTACTTGGCACATGATATGGTTCTTGATCGGGACGTTTCTGTTAAACTATTGCGTCTTGACTTACGGGACGATCCAAGTACTAAACGGCGATTTCACCGGGAAGCAATGGCCGCGACGCAGTTAAATGATCCTCATATTGTTGGAATTTATGACGTTGGTGAGGATCATGGCTTGCAATACATGGTAATGCAATATGTAAAGGGGACAGACCTTAAAGCATATATAAAAAAGCACTATCCGATTCCACTTCCACAAGTTATTGATATTATGGAACAGGTGCTTTCAGCAGTTGCGACTGCCCATGCGCATGGGATTATCCACCGGGACTTAAAACCACAAAATATCTTAATTGATGAAAATAAAAACGTTAAAATTACTGATTTTGGAATTGCTGTTGCTGTATCGCAAGACTCATTAACGCAGACTAATACCTTGATGGGGTCAGTTCACTACCTATCCCCAGAACAAGCGCGAGGAAGCATTGCTACTAAACAATCAGATATCTATTCACTAGGAATTATCTTGTTTGAACTTCTAACTGGAAAGGTTCCATTTGAGGGAGAAACGGCTGTCTCAATTGCCTTGAAGCATTTCCGTGAAGAAATTCCTTCTGTTCGTGAACAGAACAAAGAAATTCCTCAAGCACTCGAAAACGTAATCATTAAAGCGACTGCAAAGGAACCAGCTGAGCGGTATAGTTCAGTTAATGAAATGGCGGCTGATTTGAAAACCGTCCTTGATCCAGAAAGAGCTAATGAGCCGCGGTTAAAGATCCAACAAGATGATAATGGAGAAACTAAGGTGTTAGATATTAAACACCTAAAAGCTGATGATTATCAACCAAAGAAGTCAACTGATTCACCAACCGTTGATCCATCAACTAAACCGCAAAAGTGGAAAAAATATGGGATTGTTAGCGGGACGCTTGGTATGATTGTGCTGATTGCAGTCTGCAGTTGGTGGTTCTTGATCCGTCAAGTAATCATCCCCGATGTAGAAGGAATGACGGTACAAAAGGCAGAGCAACGATTGCACCAGCAAAACTTGCGGATTGGTAAGATTACTCTGGTAAATAGCCAGGCAGTGGATAAAAACCGAATTGTTTCAACCAATCCTGACGTCAGCCATAAGACCCGTGTCAGTACCCCGATTAATCTAACGGTTAGTACAGGAGTTAAGCAATTGCAAATGGCTGATTATGTTGGTGATGACTATTCTTCAGTGGCGGCTAACCTTCGTCGCAAGGGATTTCAAGTTCATCAAGAACCAGTGTATTCGGATGATATCGATAAGGGACAGATTATCAGACAAAACCACAAAAAAGGTACGATTGTTAAGCCTGCTGCTAACACAATTATTTTTCGGGTAAGTGCAGGGAAAGAACCAATTAAGATTCCGAACTTTAAGAATCAAGATATTAGTGCTGTGCAACAGTTTGCAAATAAAAATAATTTGCAATTGACAACTCAAGAGAAAAAATCAAAAATAATTGCGACTAACCATGTAATTAATCAGACACCACGAGCTGGGTCAACATTAAATCATGGTGATACGTTAACAGTTTCCATTGCTAATTCTGGTAACCAAACAAAAACGACGAATATTCAGATTAACATTCCATTCGATGGAAATGGTGGGCAGCGCGAAAACCGGGTGCAGGTATACATTAGAGATGCCAACAATAATTTAACGATGGAGTATCAAGATATTACAATTAATCAGGAAACAACAATTAATGTGCCATTTACCCTTAAACAAGGAGAAACAGGTGCATACCGTGTTGTTCGCAATGGACGAACGATTATGAGTGCAACAAATATTACTGGATAATGGAGGTGCAGTTTGAAAACAGGAATAATCCAACAATCATTAAGTGGCTTTTATGATGTAATTGCAGATGAAAAGATCTACCGGACAAGGGCACGTGGAAATTTCCGTCAACGAAAGATTAAGCCGGTAGTTGGCGATCACGTTGAATTCAGTGCTGAAAATCAACAGGAAGGGTATTTATTAAAAATCCTGCCCCGCCGCAATCAGTTGGTTCGGCCACCTGTTGCTAATGTTGATATGGCAGTTGTTGTAACCTCAGCTAAAGAACCAGCATTTTCCGCTAACCTTTTAGACCGGCAATTGATTGCTTTAGAAGCACAAGATGTTACTCCTTTAATTTATTTTTCAAAGACTGACTTACTGACAGATGATGAATACCAACAACTTTTGCCAACGATTGAGGGCTATCGTAAAATCGGCTACCAGGTCTATGCGGCCCGTGAGCCTTTCGATTCCGATCAATTAGCAAATTTGATGGAAGGATTAAAGGGAAATATTGTAACAATGATGGGGCAGACAGGAGCAGGGAAGTCAACTTTGCTTAACCATTTGGCTCCCCAATTAAAATTAGCGACTGGCGAAATTTCCCAAGCACTTCAACGGGGACGGCATACAACACGAAAAGTAAGCTTACTAGATGTTAACGGGGCTCTGATAGCCGATACCCCTGGCTTTTCGTCGTATGAGACATTTGATATGACGGTAAATGATTTGCCGCAGTTATTCCCTGAAATGGCTAAGATTTCAGCAGATTGTAAGTTTCGGGGATGCCTTCACATAAAAGAACCACAATGTGCTGTGAAGGAAGCGGTAAACAATGGTATAATCATGAAGAGTCGGTATAATGATTATCTTCAGTTCCATGAATTGATTGCTAATCAAAAACCAAATTATAAGAAATGAGGGAATCAGGATGATTAAAGTTGCACCATCAATTTTAAGTGCAGATTATGTAAATTTACAAAAGGACATTGAAAAGGTAGAAAAGGCCGGTGCACCATACTTACACATTGATGTTATGGATGGTACCTTTGTTCCAAGTATTTCTTATGGACCAGGCTTTGTTAAGGCCATTCGTCCAATTACAAACATGGTATTGGATGTGCACTTGATGGTTGAAAGTCCAGAACACATTTTGCCAATGTTCATTGATGCTGGCGCTGATATTATTGGTGTTCAAGTAGAAGCTACTCAACACATTCACCGTGCTCTTCAAATTATCAAAAACGGTGGCGTAAAAGCCGAAGTTGTTATTAACCCGGGTACACCAGTTGCGATGATTGAACCGGTATTACACATGGTTGATCAAGTCTTAGTAATGACGGTTAACCCTGGTTTTGGTGGTCAAAAGTTCTTGCCAGAAACTGTTGACAAGATTGCCCAATTAAACGCAATTAAGGAAGAAAAGGGCTACAATTTCGATATTGAAGTAGACGGTGGAGTTAACGACAAGACGGTTGTAGATTGCTACAAAGCTGGTGCTACGGTAGCAGTTGCTGGTTCATATGTCTTTAACGCTGAAGATCCTTCTGAACGAATCAAGGCTCTTGAAGATGCTACTAAGTAATTAGTTATATTAAGTAAAAAATAAAATGGATCTTCTAGTTCGGGTTTATCTGAATATTGAAGATCTATTTTTTTAGGAGTGAAAAATGAGAGTAAATGTACTAGTTGGCGGTCCGCTTGAAATGGTTCCAACCGAGTTGATTTTGCAACGTAAAGATGAAAAATGGATTGGGGTTGACCGGGGTGCTTTAAGATTATTAAGGTGGGGAATTAAGCCGGTATTAGCAATTGGTGACTTTGATTCCGTTACCGGGGATGAATTGCAAGGTTTGGAAGGTAAAATTACTCGTATAAAAACTTATCCTCCTGAAAAAGATTATACCGATACGCAATTGGGCGTGAAATTTGCAATTCAGGAACAGGCTGATGAAATTGAAATTTTTGGTGCAACGGGAGGGCGCTTAGACCATTTATTAGCTAACCTCTTTCTTCCGCTGCAGAGTGAATTTAAACCATACTTAACCCGGATTAAGATTATTGACTGTCAAAATGTTGTCTCTTATTACTTGCCAGGGGATTACACTATTTCTCGCCTGCCGCATAAGAAGTATCTGGCCTTTGTCAATCTTACTCCTGTTCAAGGCCTTACGTTGAAAGACGAAAAATATCCACTGCAAAACTGGAGTAGTCAAATTCCATTTTCGTGGACAAGCAATGAATTTACAGCTGAAGAAAATCATTTTTCATTTGAAAGTGGAATTGTTTCTGTAATTCAGTGTAGCGACCAATTAAAATAGGTTTTTGAGTGGAAAATACCCTGTCAAGGAAAATTACTTGAAAGAAAACTATTGCATTGTTACGATGCCTATGGTAGATTAATTAGGTGAGTTACATCGCAGTTTTGCGTAAACGAAAAAATTATGAAGCAAAGAGGAGGGTATCACCAATGGCTAAAGATTTTATCAACGGTAAACGGACGCAATTTGGTAACAAGCGTTCTCACGCCCTTAACTCAAGTCGGCGTAGCTGGAAGCCTAACTTGCAAAAGGTAACCATTTTAGTTAATGGTAAGCCTAAGAAGGTATACGTTTCAGCACGTACACTGAAGTCAGGTAAAGTGACTCGGGTTTAATTAAAATGATGCCGTCCAGTTTGGGCGGCTTATTTTTTACACTAATTGATTAACCCCATTGATTGATTGCAAAAATATCCATCAGTTACTTTTTTAGTGAAATATGCTATGGTATGATGGTATTGATTTAATTGTGAATTTTAGTATCATAGGATTCTAAAATCAATTGGTAATTTTATAAGGAGGCCATGACGATGGCAGTAAAAATCAAAACTAAGTCAGGTACAATTGACATTGATAATGATGTGATTTCATCAGTTGTTGGTGGGGCTGCTACTGATAACTACGGTGTTGTTGGAATGGCAAGCCGAAACCCCCTCCGTGATGGGGTTAACCAAATTCTTCGTCGTGAAAATTTTGCGCGCGGCGTTGTTGTTCGGCAGCAAGATAATGGTGTAGCTGTTGACGTAAATATTATTGTAGGCTATGGCACAAAGATCTCAGAAGTATCAAAAAGTGTCCAAGCAAAGGTAAAGTATAATCTTGAAACAATGCTCGGTATTACGGCAAATTCAGTTAATGTATGTGTCCAAGGTGTACGGACACTAGAAGATTAAGCGAGCATTGGGGAGGAATTTCGAATTGGCTGTAACAAAAATTACAAACCTTGAATTCGGTAAAATGGTCCAGGCGGCCGCCGATAAACTTGGTAAGAACGCTGAATTTATTAATTCATTAAATGTTTTTCCAGTTCCAGATGGAGACACCGGGACAAACATGACTTCTTCAATGGCAAGCGGTGCCAAGTACGAACGCAACGAAACCAGTAAGAAGGTTGGCGACCTGAGTGCAGCGTTAGCAAAGGGCCTTTTAATGGGAGCACGCGGAAATTCTGGGGTCATTTTATCGCAGATTTTCCGTGGCTTTGCAAAGGCAACAGAAGGCATGGATGTTTTATCTACTGCTGACTTTGTTGATGCTTATGCTAATGGTGCAAAGACAGCTTATAAGGCTGTGATGAAGCCAACAGAAGGTACCATTTTAACTGTTGTTCGTGAATCAGCTCAAGCAGGCCTCAATAAGATTAAAGAGACTGATGATCTTGTTGAGATTATGCATACTATTTATGAAGCAGGTGAAGAAGCGCTTAAGAAGACGCCGGATTTATTGCCAGTCCTGAAAGAAGTTGGCGTGGTAGATTCTGGTGGACAAGGACTCGTCTTTGTACTTCAAGCCTTTGACGAAGCCTTGAGTGGCCGCGTAGATAAAAGTGATGACTATAAACCTGACAATGCTGAAATTGATGAGATGGTTCACGCTATGGATCACCAAAGCGTTCAAGGAAAGCTTAATCCTGAAGATATCAAGTATACTTACTGTACTCAAATGTTGGTACGACTTGGTAAGGGTAAGCAGGTGACTCAAAAGTTTGACTATGATACTTTCTATAACTACTTAGCTGACTTAGGCGATAGTTTACTTGTTCTAAACGATGATCAAGTTGTGCGGGTCCATGTTCATACCGAGCATCCCGGTAAAGTATTATCTTGGGGTCAACAATTCGGTGATTTACAGACAATTGAAATTCATAACATGGTTTGGCAACAAGAAGAAATCATGGAAAAAGATGAAGAAGACGCTGACAGTGAGTCGCCAATTGAGAAGGCAAAAGCAGCTGCAGAAGCTAAAAATGACCTTCAGACAGCTGTTATTGCTGTCGCATCAGGAGAAGGAATTGCGAAATTATTAAAGAGCTTGGGTGTTACCCATATCATTACAGGTGGTCAAACAATGAACCCAAGCACTCAAGATATTCTCGATGCCATTAATAATAGCGGTGCTAAGCAAGCTATTGTTCTGCCAAATAACGGCAACATCTTTATGACTGCTGATCAGGCTGCCGAGGTTGCTGATATTCCAACAAAGATTGTCCACAGTAAGACGATTGCCCAAGCGATGAGCGCACTGCTTGAGTACAACCCAGAAGCATCTTTGGACGAAAATCAAGCAAATATGGAAGCTAATACAAATACGGTTGCCAGTGGAGCGGTTACTAATGCTGTTCGTGATACAACGATTGATGGTCGTGAAATTAAGAAAGATGACTACATGGGAATTGTTGATGGTAAAATCGTCACTACGGATCTGGATCTGAAAGAAGCCGCTATTAAGATGGTTAAAGCCATGCTTGACGAGGATAGTGAAATTGTAACGATCTTATATGGAGCTGGTGGTGATCAAAAAACTGCTGAAGAGATTAAAGCAGCAGTTGAAGAAGTAGATGATGAATTAGATATTCAGATTTACGATGGTGGTCAGCCAGTTTATCCATACCTGATTTCGGTTGAATAGCGGCACATTAAATTAATTCCTATAGGAGTGGGTTAATAAAGGACTACTTTTATTCCCACTCCTATTTTGGTTACTGGTTGTGTTAAAAAAGAGGTGAAAGATTTGCGGAGTTTAACGGATTCCGTCGCCAATTTAAAAGGAGTTGGTCCTAAGCGAGTAGCAGATCTAGCTACTCTGGGAATAGATACTATTGAAGATTTGTTGACGTATTATCCCACTCGCTATAACGATTTCACGCCTACAGACATTGAAAGCGCCAAGGATAAACAGAAAATTACTCTTCAAGGAGTAGTGGTATCAGAACCGCTCTTGGTCCGCTATGGTTATCGGCGCAACCGGCTTACCTTTCGAATGCAGGTAGGTAATGAAGTGGTAATCGCAACTTTTTTTAATCAGCCCTATATTAAAAAGCAAATCGAACTAAATCAGCAAGTAACTGTAATGGGGAAGTGGGATGCACCTCGCCGTCAAGTAACAGGAAACAAACTTCTTAAGGAAAAAGCTGATGATCGAAATGAGTTTGGTGCGGTCTATGCGGTGAATAAGCATATCCGGCAAAATGTCCTCCAAAGTTTTATTCGTCAAGCTTACGAGGAATATGCCAATATCATTCCAACGTATTTGCCAGAAACGATTCGTCAACGATACCGGTTAATGGATCGGCGACAAATGATTAGGGAAATTCACTTTCCACAAACTCAGGCAACTGCAAAAGCCGCCCGCCGAACAGCAGCTTACGAAGAGTTTTTCCTGTTTCAGTTACGACTGCAAGCAATTCGCCGTGCCCACCGTCAAGAAGATGGCGAGCGGATTTTATACCATAATGACGAGTTAAAAGAATTTATTGGCGGACTCCCATTTGAATTAACTGATGCCCAAAAACGGGTTGTTAATGAAATTTGTCGTGATATGCGTCAACCATACCAGATGAATCGCTTGTTGCAGGGGGATGTTGGTTCTGGAAAGACAATTGTTGCTGCTATTGCCATTTATGCAGCTATTACTGCGGGCTATCAAGCAGCTTTAATGGCGCCGACAGAAATTCTGGCAGGACAACATGCTAAGAAATTAGCGAAAATTTTTGAAGGAACCCATGTCCAGGTTGCTCTCCTGACTGGTTCATTGACTGCTAAGCAACATCGGGAACTATTGACGGCGATGAAGCGAGGAGATGTCAACCTCATTGTCGGAACCCATGCGCTAATTCAAGATGGAGTTGAATATGCTAATCTCGGTCTGGTAATTACTGATGAACAGCACCGTTTTGGGGTCAACCAGCGTCAGCAACTTCGTGAAAAAGGCGAACATCCTGATGTATTAGCCATGACAGCAACTCCTATCCCACGGACACTAGCGATTACTAATTATGGTGAAATGGATGTTTCGATAATTGACCAATTACCGGCTGGTCGAAAACCAATTCAAACAAAGTGGCTGCAGTCTAACCAACATGCCGCAGCAATCCATTTTTTGCGTGAACAATTAAAGCAGGGAGCACAGGCGTATGTTGTGAGTCCGTTGATTGAGGAATCAGCGGCTCTAGATGTACAAAACGCAACTGATCTTTATAATCAGCTATCGGCCGATCTTGAGCCAGCTTATAAAGTGGGCTTACTCCATGGACGAATGGGGACGGAAGAAAAAGATGAAGCGATGCGCCAGTTTAAATCTGGTGAGCTTCAAGTTTTAGTTGCAACCACGGTTATTGAAGTTGGCGTTGATAATCCTAATGCAACGGTAATGGTTATATATGATGCTGATCGTTTTGGGCTTGCACAGCTTCACCAATTACGTGGTCGGGTTGGTCGAGGCAGCCGGCAAAGTTATTGTCTATTAATTGCCGATCCGAAAACTGATGAAGGAAAAGCCCGGATGAAAACGATGGTTGCTACCGATGATGGATTTAAGATAGCTGAGCAAGATTTGAAACTGCGTGGATCTGGAGATGTTCTAGGAAAAAAGCAATCGGGGATGCCAGAATTTAAAGTGGGTGATCCGGTTGCTGATTTAAAGATGCTGCAAATTGCCCGTGCAGATGCTGGAAACCTATTAGGCATGTCCAAGTGGGATCAGGTCGATGAAAATCAGCCACTTGTTTTATATTTAAAGCGTCATGAACTGGAGACGCACTTTGACTAATATGAGGAGGAGATTTTATGAAAATTGCTGTTGATGCAATGGGTGGAGATAATGCTCCCCAAGTAATCATTGAAGGGGTAGAAGAGGCTCGAGACCTTTACCCCGACTTAGAATTTGATCTTTATGGAAATCCAGACAAGGTAAAACCCTTAATAAAAAATAACGAGCGGCTTAATATTGTTGCTACCAGTGAAGAAATTTCAATGGGTGAAGAACCAGTCCGGGCGATTCGGCGGAAAAAAGATTCGTCAATTGTTCGCGCGGCAACAGCAGTTAAAGAAGGAAAAGCTGATGCCTTCTTCTCTGCGGGAAATACTGGGGCAATTTTGGCGGCTGGCCTCTTCATTGTTGGCCGCATTAAAGGGATTGATCGTCCAGGACTTACTAGTATTTTGCCAATTGCCAAGCCGGGTGCTAGTCGGCACAATTTTGTCTACCTCGATACTGGTGCAAATGCTGAAAGTAAAGAGAAAAATTTGGAACAATATGCCTACCTTGGTAAATTCTATGCCGAAAATGTATTGGGAGTTGCGAACCCTCGAATTGCGCTATTAAACAATGGGGCAGAAGAAGATAAGGGTGACAAGTTACATAAAGAAGTATGGCAAATCCTCAATAGCAAAGATGATTTGAATTTTGTCGGCAATATTGAATCTGGTGACCTCCTGTTTGGCAAGGCAGATGTTGTTGTAAGCGATGGGTGGACGGCAAATGCGGCCTTAAAAGCGACTGAAGGAACTGCTAAGATGATGATGACGTTAATTAAAGATGGAATCTTACATGGTGGTCTCCGTGCTAAGTTGGGCTATCTCATGCTAAAGCCAGTTTTCCATCAAATCGGTCAAAAAATGAGTGCTTCAACTTATGGCGGGGCGGTCTTATTAGGGCTTAAGGCACCAGTTGTTAAAACTCATGGATCTGCTGATGCTTTAGCCGTGAAAAATACAATTAGTCAAATTAGAACAATGCTCAAAACAGGTGTAATTGAAAAAACAGTTGAATTTTTCGATAGCACCGAAAATCTAGACAATTCTCAGAAAAACGAATAGAATAAGTAGCGAACTAGTAAAGAGAGGTTAATAATAATGGCTGATAATAAGAAAACAGAAATCTTTAATAAGGTTTCAGAGATTGTTGCTGACCATTTTGATGTTGATCGGGCTAAGATTACTGATGATTTGAACTTAAAGACAGATTTGGATGCTGATTCAATTGATTTTGTTGAATTTGTTCTCGAATTAGAGGATACGTTTGGTGAAGAAATTAATGATGAAGATGCTGAAAAATTAAGTACAATCGGTGAAGTTGTTGATTACATCGCAGAACACACTGCCAACTAATCGAACTGTTTAATTATTAAGGTAGAAAAGTAAGGGGCTGAGAAAAGGCGAAAGTTTTTTCACAGCCTTTAATTTTTTGAATATTATTAAAATTACCTGCGGAATAGCGGGTTGTTTAGTATAATAGGCCTTAGACATTTTTTATAATTTTAAGTCAAAAACGAAAGGAATTTTTTATGATCGAAGAATTACAAGACTACCTGGCCAAGGAATTTAATATTCATTTTGATAATCCTGCTTTATTAGCAGAAGCTTTTACTCAAGCTTCGTATGTAAATGAACATCCTAACCAAGGATTAAAATATTACGAACGGATTGAATTTCTTGGCGATGCTGTGTTGGAACTGATCGTTTCAGAATATATTTATAAACGTTTCCCTGAATTGCCACAGGGAAAACTTACCCGCTTAAGAGCGGCAATGGTATGTGAGGATAGTTTTTCTAAATTTGCCAAGGAATGTCACTTTGATCAATATATTCGCTTGGGTCATGGTGAGGAAATGGCTGGCGCAAGAGAACGTCCAGGCTTGCTATGTGATATTTTTGAATCATTTATTGGTGCCCTCTATTTAGATCAAGGCCGACCAGCAGTCGAAAAATTTGTTCAACGAGTTATCTTTCCTAAACTTGATATGGGCTGGTTTGATCATGCTGTTGATGCCAAGACTAGTCTCCAAGAATTCCTCCAACGTGACGGTGATATTGCCATTGAATATCATTTGGTAGAGGAAAGCGGAACAGAAAACGACCCTGAATTTAAAGTAAATGTTACTGCTAATGGTGACGTTATCGGTGAAGGAAAGGGCTCATCAAAGAAACATGCTGAAATGCAAGCAGCACAACAGGCACTTGATAATATGAGAAATAAAAATAAATAGTAAGTAGGAATAACTGATGCAATTATTGTCTTTAACTTTGGACGGCTTTAAGTCCTTTGCCCAAAAAACAACAATTAAATTTGAGCCCGGGATGACAGGGATTGTTGGCCCGAATGGTAGTGGAAAGAGTAATATTATCGAAGCTATCCAATGGGTAATGGGCGAACAGTCGGCTCATCATTTGCGGGGAGATCGGATGGCTGATGTTATCTTTAATGGGTCATCAGATCGTAAACCTTTAAACCGGGCCCTAGTTTCGATTACGCTAGATAATAGTGATCATTACTTAGCTAGTGAATTTACTGAGCTTACCATTACTCGTAAAATATATCGCAATGGTGATAGTGAGTACTTAATTAACGACCAAAACGTTCGCTTAAAGGACATTACAGACTTATTTATTGATTCTGGTTTAGGTCGAGAATCCTTTTCCATTATTTCCCAGGGACGGATTGAAGAGATCTTTAATGGTAAACCAATTGATCGGCGGGGAATTATTGAAACCGTTGCGGGAGTTGCTAAGTATAAGAAGAACAAAGAAACAGCTGAAAAGCGACTTACTACGACAATGGAAAACCTTAACCGGGTAAATGACATTATTAGTGAGTTAGAAAAGCAGATTGAACCTTTAGAAGAACAAAGTGCAATTGCCCAAGATTACTTGGAACAAAAGAAACAATTTGATGTGCTTGATCGGACACAAACAGTTCGTCATTATGATGAGTACTATGGAAAGTTAACTAAATTAGGTGCCAAGCTCAAACAAGCAGAAGAGATGGTGAAGGACTATCAAAGACAAGCAGGCCATGATCGGCAACAACTTGATAATTTAAAGCAAAAGCGCCAACAACTAAACGCAACTAAGGATCGACTTCAAGCAATCATCTTAAACCAAACGGAGGCAATTGCTAAGTACGAAAATCAGCAATCTGTTTCCAGTGTTCGCCGCGAGCAGCGTGAAAATGAGCAGCGACGGTTAACTGCCCAACAGGCTGAACTCAATGCACGCTTAAAAGAGGTTAAGGCAAGCCAACGGGCAAATGACGAGCAATTGGCTGAACAAAAAGCGCTGATTAATAGTCAGCAAGCTGAGTTCGAAGCAGCCAGAAAGATGAGTAGCAGTGAGCGGATCGCGACCCTAAAACAGCAAGTAGAGGATTTACGTAACCAACAAGTTAGCTTGATGCAGGAAAGAACAACGATTCACAATCAGCAATCTTTCTTGTCACGTAATCATGAACAGGCGATGAGTCTTCAACGACAAAATGTCGAGGAACTTGACGCTACTAAGAATCAACTTGCAGAAATTAATCAGGAATTCGACCGCTACCAACAAGCAGTGGCTATTACTAAGGAAAGTCTGCAGAATGTCAGTGAAAAACTAAAGGCGGCTCAAGATCACCGTGAAAAACTTAATTACGGGTATCAAACAAAACAACGTGATTGGTATGCAGCATTAGGAGATGTGCGGTCACTTAAGTCGCGAATTAATGCTTACCAGTCAATGGCCGATGAATATAGCGGCTATTATCGGGGCGTTCAAGAGGTTCTTCGGCAACGGCAGCAATTTCCTGGATTGGCGGGAGCAGTCAGCGAATTATTTGATGTTCCTGCCAAGTACACGCAAGCGATTGAAACAGTATTAGGAAGTCAGCTTCAGCAATTAGTTGTTGATCGGCAAGCTACTGCCAAAGCAATTATTAACTTCTTGATTAAGACGCGCGCTGGCCGGGTCACTATTCTGCCGCTTGATACGCTTAGTCACCGGCGACCATTAAGTATTTGGCCGCAATTAACTGGCCTTCCTGGTTTTTTGGGTCGTGCAACAGAACTTATTAAGTTTGATCAAAAGTTTCAGCTTATTGCTGACCACTTACTAGGAACAACGGTTATTGCTGACAACCTTGATCATGCAACTGAGATTGCCCGTGCAGGTCGTCATATGGTACGGGTGGTAACCCTTGACGGTCAGTTGATCAATGCTAGTGGAGCAATGACTGGGGGAGCCACCCGTAGCCAACGGACAGGACTCTTAAGTCAAAAGCAAATGGCTAAACAACTAGAAGAGGAGCTAAAAAAACAGGAACAGCTTGCAGCAAACTTAGAGCAAGAAGTTGCTAAACTACAACAAGCGCAAAAGGCGAACGAACAAGTAGTAGCTGATTATCAGCAACAAGTTCAGACTTTACAAGATAAGTTTCATGAGCAAGAAAGTAGTTGTCAGTTGATCTCAAGTAAGTATGAGACGCTTACTAATCGGGTACAGATTTTAGAAACCCAAAATAAACAGCAAGACACTCAACATCAGGATTACGAATCACAAGTTCAACAAAATAATGAACAAGCTGATAAAGTAAACCAGGAATTGACGCAAGTTGTGGCAAAGATTAAGCAAATCCTTACTCAGATTGATGAATTACAGAATGATGAGTCGACTCAGGCACGACAATTGGCGCAAATGCAACAAAAAATCGCGGTAGCGGAAGAACGACTTCAACAATATCAACGCCAAAGTCAAGAGTATAACCGGCAACGGCGAGAAGTTGAAGAGAGTTTAGAAAAGGTCACGATTGCAATCGCTGAATTAACGACTCAATCAGCTAGTCAATCAACAAGTGAACAATCGACACAGACAGCCTTAAAAGATGCTAAAGAAGAGCAGGCAAAAGCTAAGGTGCAACTGGAAGATAATTCAGTTGCTCTTGAAGAACTTGAGCAAAAGCTGTCACAAGCCGAAGCACATTATAATCGTCTGCAAGAACTTCAGCGGGCAGCCCTAGATGATCGTAATAACTTAAATGAAGAGCGCGTGAAGTATGAATCCATGGTTGACCAAGCTCTTAATCGATTATCTGAGCAATATTCCATGACCATTGATGAAGCTCGTCAGCAGATGAGTAAATTGGATGAAGAGACCTTGGCGACCCGGTTGAAGCTATTAAAGCGGGGATTAGATGATCTTGGTCAAGTTAATGTGGGAGCGATTGAAGAATATGAGCGCGTTCGTGAACGGTACGATTTCTTAAAGGGCCAACAAGACGACTTGCTCGCCTCTCGAGCTCAGCTTAATCAAACGATGGGTGAGATAGATGCCCAAGTCAAGAAACGGTTTATTACAACCTTTAATCAGGTTTCACAAAAGTTTGATGAGACGTTCCAACAAATTTTCTCTGGTGGTCATGCTAAACTTGTCTTAACCGATCCCCATGACTTATTAACAACCGGGGTCGATATTATGGCCCAGCCACCAGGAAAGAAAAATCAACATCTTTCATTGTTATCAGGTGGGGAACGAGCATTAACGGCGATTACCTTACTATTCGCTATTTTGAAAGTCCGCCCAGTTCCATTTGCAATTCTTGATGAACCAGAGGCCGCCTTGGATGAGGTTAATGTACAACGTTTTGCGCACTACCTCAGCAAATTTGGTACTGAAGGTCCACAATTTATTGTCATTACCCACCGCAAGGGAACGATGATGGACGCCGATGTATTGTACGGGGTTACAATGCAAGAATCAGGAGTTTCAAAGATGGTATCAGTGGACGTTGTTGATACTTTACAAGAGAGTGATAATTAACTAAATTTAGGAGGCTTCAAGTATGGGATTATTTGATATTTTCCGCCGTCATAAGAAAAAAGAAGAGGAAAAAACGCCTGATAGTTCAAGCGCAGTTGTTCAATCTGAAACCGCGCTTGAAGATGAATCAGCAGATACGACGAGTGCGGCGCCGGCTTCTGCTCCAATTCATCCGGAACCGGTAAATATTCCTCCTGCCGATAGCTATGAAGAAAAGATTAACCCGGATGGAACTCGTGAAACGCTCCATAACGGGGTTAAAGAAGAGGAGACTAGCGAGGAAAGTCACTCAGAAGAGGTGGCAGACTCAAGTATTTCTAAAGAAGAAGTATCATCATCTAGTACTCCGGATGAAACTGTTTCTGCAGAAGAACCATCTTCTTCCAATATTGCTGAAACTGAGACAGCCGTTGAACCGACTGAAGAACCGACCGAACCTGTTGCAGAAGAAGAAACAGTTGAAGAACCAGTAATGCCAACCACAGAGGAAGCGGCAGAAGAAGCATCAGCTGCTGAAGGATCAAATGAGGATGACAATTCTGAAGAAAATGATGGTGATGAGGAGCAGGAGCAACAACCTTCTCCTGAACCAGAAGAGGATCAAGAAACTGAAACGGTTAAGAAATACGATCGCGGGCTTGAGAAGTCCCGGACAGGTTTCGGAGCACGGTTAAATAAGTTCTTGGCTAACTTCCGGCATGTCGATGAAGACTTCTTTGATGATCTTGAAGATATGCTGATTGAATCTGATGTCGGCTATGATATGGCAATGAAACTCAGTGATGAATTACGAGAAGAAGTAAAACTGCAAAACGCTAAGAGCAAGCAGGATGTTTCCAACGTCATTATTGAAAAAATGGTCGAACTTTACGATGAAGCTGGTCAAGATGAAAATCCTGACTTAACCATGGCAAAGGAAGGCCCAACTGTTATTATGTTTGTTGGTGTTAACGGTGCCGGAAAGACAACAACGATTGGTAAGATGGCCGCCCTCTTTAAGAAACAAGGTAAGAAAGTTCTTTTAGCGGCTGCTGATACATTCCGGGCTGGGGCAACTGAACAACTAGATGTGTGGGCAAAACGTGACGGTGTTGACATCGTTACAGGGCCAGAAAACGGTGATCCAGCGGCTGTCGTCTTTGATGCAGTAAAACGGGCAAAAGATGAAAACTATGATATCTTGTTTGTTGATACTGCTGGTCGGCTCCAAAACAAGGTTAACTTGATGAATGAGTTAGCTAAGATGAAGCGCATCCTTACTCGTGAAATTCCAGATGCTCCTCATGAAGTACTGTTAGTCTTGGATGCAACAACTGGGCAAAACGCTCTTAACCAGGCTAAACTATTCAAGGAAAGTACCGATGTAACGGGGATTGTTTTAACAAAACTAGACGGAACTGCTCGTGGGGGAATTGTCCTTGCTATCCGTAATGAGCTCCACTTACCGGTTAAGTATGTGGGGCTTGGTGAAAAGGTAGACGACCTCCAGAAGTTTGATGCTGGCGACTTTGTTTATGGCCTGTTCAAGGGGTTAGTCGAAGTTGACTAGGCAGGTGTGACGATATGGAAATTGAAAAGAATTATCGGATAAATTCATTATTTGAGTTTTACCAACCCTTATTAACCAAAAAACAAAATGATTATTTAGAGCTTTATTACGGGGATGACTACTCATTGGGCGAAATTGCCGAGAATTTCCATGTTAGTCGTCAAGCCGTATATGATAATATAAAGCGCACAGAAAGCATACTAGAAGATTACGAGGCCAAATTGCATTTGTATGCTGAATTTCAAGTTCGTAATCAACAGGCGGATCGAATTCAACGATACGTCCGAGAAAACTATCCAGATGATGCAACGCTCAATCACTTAGTAAATCATCTGGAAAGCTTGGAGGAAGAATAAAATGGCATTTGAAGGTTTAACAGATCGTCTGCAAAAGGCGATGGAAAAATTACGACGCAAACCCAAAGTTACGGAAGCTGATCTTCGGGAAACGATGCGTGAGATTCGGCTTGCCCTTTTAGAAGCCGATGTTAACTTTAAAGTTGTAAAAGACTTTGTAAAGACCGTTCGGGAAAAAGCAGCCGGGGCGGAAGTATTAAAAGGGTTAAATCCAGCCCAACAAATCGTTAAAATTGTTAATGATGAATTGACAAAACTGATGGGGGAAGAAGCGGTTCCGCTTAACAAAGCACCGCATATTCCAACTGTTATCATGATGGTTGGTCTTCAAGGGGCAGGTAAGACGACCACTGCCGGTAAATTGGCATTACGATTAAAGAATGAAAATCATGCGCGGCCAATGTTTATTGCGGCCGACGTTTACCGTCCCGCCGCTATTACGCAGTTACAACAAGTTGCTGATCAGATTGATGTTCCTGTTTTTGAAAAGGGGACAGACGTTGATCCGGTAGAAATTGTTCGCGAAGGGATGGAAGTAGCCCAAAAAAATCATAATGATTATGTCATTATTGATACTGCTGGTCGGCTTCAGATTGATGAACAATTGATGGATGAGCTTGCAAACATTAAAGAGCTAGTAAATCCAAATGAAATTTTGCTTGTTATTGATTCGATGACTGGTCAAAACGCAGTTAATACGGCTCAAGGATTCGATGATAAGCTTGATATCACCGGGGTTATCTTAACCAAGTTAGATGGTGATACTCGTGGTGGGGCTGCCATGTCAATCCGGGCAGTCACAGGTAAGCCAATTAAGTTTGTCGGTGAAGGGGAAAAGATGGAGGATCTTGATGTCTTCCACCCTGACCGGATGGCTTCACGGATTTTGGGTATGGGGGACATGATGACCCTAATTGAAAAGGCCCAAAAGAATTTTGATGAAGAACAAGCCCAAGAAACAATGGATAAAATGCGTGAAAACACATTTGACTATAATGATTTCTTGGCACAAATGGATCAGGTTACCAAGATGGGACCGTTGGAAAACATTATTAAGATGATGCCGGGGATGGCTAATAACCCTGCCTTGAAGAATCTTAATTTGGATCCTAAGCAATTTGCTCATATCCGGGCTATTGTTCTTTCAATGACGCCAGAAGAACGTGAAAACCCTGATATAATGAATCCTAGTCGTCGTCGTCGTTTAGCAGCTGGTGCGGGACGGCCAATTGTTGAAGTTAACCGGATGATTAAGCAATTTAATCAAATGCGTAAGATGATGAAGCAGGTTACAAACGGTAACTTCAATGGAATGCAAAATATGTTTGGCGGACAAATGCCAGGTGGCAAGATGGGACAAATGGCAATGAACCGCATGGCGCGAAAAATGAAAAAAGACAAGCAAAAGCGCATTAAAAAGCTTCGCAAATTACGAAAGAAAAAATAATTTCAAAAAATTTAAGCCTGTCAAGAAAAAATACTTTACATTCTATTTGAACACTGGTATATTATTATCTGTTAAAAGAAATCAGGGAGGTGCAAAGAATGTCTGTTAAAATTCGTTTAAAGCGCATGGGTTCAAAGAAGCGTCCATTCTACCGGATCGTTGTAGCTGACTCACGTGCCCCACGTGATGGTCGTTTTATTACTTCAGTAGGTACTTACAACCCATTGACTACTCCTAAGGAAGTCAAGTTTGATGAAGACGCTGTTATGGAATGGTTACAAAAGGGTGCTCAACCTTCAGATACTGTTCGTAACATGCTTCAAGCAGCTGGCGTTATGAAGAAGTACCACGAAGCAAAGTACGCTAAGAAGTAGTGATAATCAGTCATGGCTGAGACAGATATTGAGTCGTTAATTCGTAGTTTAGTTATTCCGCTATTGAAGCAGCCACAGGCATTGTCAATTACCCAAAAAGATGATGGACGTTACCATCGTTATATAATTGATGTTGCTCCCAATGATGTAGGCCGTCTAATTGGTCGACAGGGACACGTTGCCGCAGCATTGCGAACAATAGTCGAGGGTACTCAATCTCGACGGGCTAACTCTAAGCGAGTCCGGTTATTAATTAATGACCATCGTCACTAAATTTAAAACTCCCACACTAATCTGTGGGAGTTTTTGTCTTTTAAGGAGGAATTTATGGAATATTATAATGTTGGTAAAATTGTAAATACTCATGGTGTTCGCGGAGAAGTGCGCGTATTAGCAGCTACTGATTTTATTGATGAACGATTTGCCAAGGGAAATACCTTGTACCTACAACAATCAGGCGAACCTTTACCATTGACGATTGAAAGTACGCGGCAACATAAGGGCTTTGTTCTTGTTAAGTTTGTCGGCTACGATAATATCAATGATGTTGAACAATTCCGTGACCATGAATTAATGGTCAGTGCTGATGATCAACAACCCTTAGACGATGGTCAATATTACTACCACCAGATTATTGGATTAGACGTTGAAACAACAGATGGCCGTCACCTGGGGAAAATTAAGGAAATTCTATCTCCTGGTGCGAATGATGTGTGGGTTGTTGAACGCCCAGAAAAACGGGATTTATTATTACCAGTGATTGATGAGGTTGTTAAAAACGTTGATCTTGATAAGAATTTTGTAACAGTCGAATTAATGGAAGGACTTGAATAATGAGGATTGATATTTTAAGCTTGTTCCCCAATATGTTTCAAGCAACAATGGGGGAATCCATTATCGGTAAGGCACAAGATAATGGATTTATCGACATTAATGTGACCGATTTTCGTCAATATACTACCGATAAGCATAATCATGTTGACGATGCGCCATTTGGTGGGGGAGCGGGGATGCTTCTTCAAGCGCAACCGATTTTTGACGCAATGGATGCAATTCATGAACAAACGAAAGATCAGTATTCAAAGGGACGGGTTATTTTAATGGATCCCGCTGGTCGAAAGTTTGATCAAGCTTACGCCAAAGAATTAGCCCAAGAAGACCACTTAACATTTATCTGCGGTCATTATGAGGGATATGATGAACGAATCCGTAATTTAGTCACCGATGAAGCCTCTCTTGGTGATTATGTACTAACAGGTGGGGAATTAGCAGCGATGGTGATGATTGATGCAACCGTTCGTTTTGTTCCTGGTGTCCTCGGTAATATGTCTTCACCAATGGGAGATTCATTTAGTAACGGTTTGTTAGAATATCCTCAATATACACGTCCAGCAGATTTTCGGGGGATGAAAGTACCGGAAGTCCTTACGAGTGGTAATCATCAGAAAATTAAAGAATGGCGGATGCGCGAATCACTACGACGGACTCTTCACCGCCGACCAGATCTTTTAAAAACCGCTAAGCTCAGTCGAGAACAACAATTAATGTTAGAAGATATTAAGCTGGATGAAGATCCAACTGTTCCAGACTAAGGTGACGTGAATGAAAAAATTAATTAAACGATTATTTCTTAAGCAGAACCCCCGCGTTTATGAAGAAAAGGATGCGCAACTAACCCCTAGCTTGCGAACAAGAGACTTAATTGGATTAGGAACGGGGATGGTCGTGGGAACGGCTATCTTTACTTTACCAGGGATTGTGGCAGCTGAGCATACTGGTCCCGCGGTTCCATTGGCCTTCATTGTAGCCGCAATTGGTGCAGGATTATCGGCATTAGCTTATGCGGAAACGTCCTCGGTACTACCTTTTGCTGGTTCCGCCTTTTCCTGGATCAATGTTTTGTTTGGTGAATTCTTTGGCTGGATTGCTGGTTGGGCGCTTTTAGCAGAGTATTTTATTTCAGTCGCCTTTGTTGCGTCTGGATGGTCAGCTTATATGCAAGGCTTTTTAGGCAGCTTTGGGATTAAATTACCGCATGCCTTAACTGGTGGGTTTGATCCACATACAGGGTCTTATATTGATATTCTGGCCGCCTTTGCAATTCTAATTGTTGGAATCTTAATTTCCCGTGGCGTTCATCAGGTTAGCCGGATTGAAAATATTATTGTTAGTGTAAAACTACTAGTAATTTTAATGTTTATCGTTGTGGGGGCAACTGCAATCCATCCGCAAAACTATGTCCCATTTCTCCCTGCTCATCAACCAGGCACCACTTTTGGAGGCTGGCAGGGGATATTAGCTGGGACTGCGCAAATCTTTATTGCCTATGTCGGCTTTGATGCGATTGCGGCTAATACCGCTGAAACGATTAATCCGCAAAAGACAATGCCACGAGGATTGATCGGGACGCTATTACTAGGAACAGGCTTCTTTATTGCAGTTTCGCTCGTATTAGTGGGGATGTTTAAATATAGCCGTTATGCAAATAATGCAGAACCAGCAGCCTGGGCTTTAAGACAGTCGGGACACTATATTACGGCGAACTTGCTTTCCGTTGTAGCGATTGTTGGTATTTTCTCGGCATTAATCGCAATTCTTTTAGCTTCCTCTCGACTAATTTATGCCTTTGGACGGGACGGGTTACTACCAAAATCACTTGGACAAATCGATGATAAGCACGTCCCTAATCATGCATTATGGATGATTACTTTCTTGGCCATGATCTTGGGTTCTGTTTTTCCGTTTACGTTCTTAGCAACCCTTGTTTCTGCGGGAACTCTGGTCGCATTTATCTTTGTTTCTCTGGGAATCTATGCCTTGCGTCCGCGGGAAGGGGTAGATTTGCCCGAAGCTCAGTTTAAGATGCCATTATATCCAGTGCTTCCAGCAATTTCAGCGATCTTTTCGGCAGTGATCTTCTGGGGCCTAAATACTGATGCAAAAATTTTAATGGTTGGTTGGTTTGTGATCGGTTTGTTAATTTACTTTATCTATGGAATTCGTCATTCAATCATTAATAAAGAAACCCATTAATTTACCCTTGAAAGACAGCCGAAAACAATGTATAGTAGTTATTGGCTGTTTAGCTGTGAATAACGGTATTCCGCTGCCCGTCATACAGGACATGAATGTCGGCGAAAGGAAAGAAATATATTATGCGTCAAAATAAGTTAATCGAAAAGATTACTGCTAGTCAATTACGGGATGATATTCCAGAATTCCGTGCCGGTGATACTGTTCGTGTTCACGCTCGGATCGTTGAAGGTTCACGTGAACGTATCCAAATGTTCGAAGGTGTTGTTATCAAGCGCCACGGTGCTGGTATCAGTGCTACTTACACTGTACGTAAGATCAGTAACGGTGTAGGTGTTGAACGTACTTTCCCAGTTCACTCACCACGTGTTGACAAGATTGATGTTCTTCGTTACGGTCGTGTACGTCGTGCTAAGCTCTACTACTTACGTGAACGTACTGGTAAGGCTACTCGTATCGCTGAACGTCGTCGCGACAACTAGTAGTGCGGAACCCTTGTGTATCAAGGGTTTTTTTTGTTTTAAAATTTATTTGTAGAGAAAAGCTTTGAACTGCAATTGCTGCTCAGTTTTTAAGTATAATAAAAACAGCGATAGCAAATAAACGCCACCGCTGAAATAACATCTCGCCCACCTCCTTTTGGAATTAAATGGAGTTTAACCAAGTAGTTCCTCGATTAGGCGTTTGAGAGCCTTTTTGATTGCAACCTTTACAAAGTGTAACAGTTGCTTAACGAGCCCGTTCGGCACGATCAGAATGAGAAGTACAAACTTCATAGGGGAATTCACCCCTTTTGCGTGTAAGTTTGGGTCGTTACTCCCGACACGCAATAGTATTGTACCATAATTTATTTATGTTATAATATATATATCAGATGAGAAGTACCGGCATGCAAAGTGGATTCAGTTCGTTACTTAATCCGTACCGGTAAACAGGATGCCTTAATCGGCATCCTTTTTTGTTAATGTCTTTAGACCTAGTTGAGTGCGCGAGCAGAGCGAGTGCACGAAACAAAAAACCACCTGCTATGCGGGTGGGCGATAAAAATTATATAAAA
>OMGQ01000099.1_pt1 | contig 125992 bp, 115 predicted proteins | sample 1646071 | NCBI WGS metagenome assembly OMGQ01 (sample SAMN05578585, study PRJEB25193) | human gut metagenome | biome: Human Microbiome; feature: human-associated habitat; material: feces | host: Homo sapiens | place: USA:Birmingham
GTTGCTGTCGGCGACATAATCATCGTTCGGGCCGGGGAAAAGGTTCCTCTTGACGGGGTTATCCTGGAAGGGAACTCCCTGATGGATACCAAGGCTCTGACTGGAGAATCGGTTCCACGGGAAGCGGTCACGGGGGATACGATTTTGAGCGGTTTTATTAATATGAGCGGACTGCTGACTGTACGGGTGACGAAGGAATTCGGCGAATCCACCGTCAGCAGGATACTCGATTTAGTGGAAAATGCAAGCAGTAAGAAATCCAATTCTGAAAACTTCATAACCAAATTTGCCCGCTATTATACACCGGTTGTAGTCGTCGTTGCCATATTGATGGCGGTGATTCCTCCTCTCGTTATTCCGGGAACCTCTTTTTCTGTTTGGATATACCGCGCTCTGACCTTCCTGGTTATATCCTGTCCGTGTGCGCTTGTCATTTCAGTGCCTATGAGTTTTTTCGGCGGGATTGGAGCCGCTTCCCTGAGCGGCGTTCTGGTTAAGGGAGGCAATTATCTTGAAGCGCTGGCACAGACGGAAACCATAGTTTTTGACAAGACAGGAACCCTGACTAAAGGTATATTTAAGGTACAGTCCATTGAACCAAAAGGGATTTCCAAAGAAGAACTGCTGCGTTTGACAGCTTATGCGGAAAGCTATTCCAGCCACCCCATTTCTCTTTCTTTAAAAGCGGCTTATGGGAAAAAGATTGACAGCAGTCTTGTTACAGAGGTTGAAGAGATTGCCGGACACGGTGTCACGGCTGTTGTGGACAATCACAAAATCGCCGTCGGCAGCAATAAAATGGTTCTCCGGTACGGTCTGCCCCCGGCAGACACCGGTGATGCGGCGGGCACCATTGTCCATGTGATAGTAGACGGAGAATACCGCGGCTTTATCGTTATCGCGGATGAAATCAAGGAGGACGCATTCAACGCTGTCGAGGCTCTCAGAAATTTACAGGTGAAGGAAACCGTAATGCTTACGGGGGACACCGATGCCATCGGCAGGTCGGTAGCAGCCCGGCTTAAACTTGACAAGGTTTACACGGAGCTTCTTCCCGGCGACAAAGTGGAGAAGGTAGAGGCAATGATGCAAAACAAATCAGCCAAAGGAAAGCTGGTTTTCGTAGGTGACGGGATTAATGATGCGCCTGTGCTGGCGCGCGCCGACCTTGGTATTGCCATGGGCGGCCTGGGGTCAGATGCCGCCATTGAAGCCGCGGATATTGTTATCATGACGGATGAACCATCCAAAATAGCTACAGCCATAAAAATATCAAAAAAAACGCTGACAATTGTCCGCCAGAATATTATACTGTCTCTGGCAGTAAAATTTGGCGTCCTGATTTTAGGAGCCGCCGGATTAGCCACTATGTGGGCCGCAGTGTTTGCCGATGTAGGAGTGTCTGTAATTGCTGTTCTGAATGCTGCACGCATTCTCAGCAAGAAACAATATATGTGAGTAAATTGTAATAACAGGAGGAGGTTACCATGGAAATGAAAGACAGCGGCTGTCATATTGTGAATGAAAAATTGGTGGAGGAAGCTAAAGCAGGTATATCCAACAGGGCTGAATTAGATTACCTTTCAGAGCTTTTTAAACTATTAAGCGACCCTACCCGTATGAAACTGGTTTTGGCCTTATCCTGCGGGGAGATGTGTGTCTGCGATTTGGGCGCAGCTCTTGGCATGACAAAGTCTGCAATTTCACATCAGTTGAAAACCATGAAGCAGTGCAGTGTGGTTAAGTCACGCAGGGAAGGGAAAAATGTTTTTTACAGTCTTCACGACCAGCATATGACAGATATTATAGCCCTTGCGGCATGCCATGCCGGCCATGTCCGACCGGTTTCAGAGGAAGGCTGATGTGATTCATATTCCCGGAAAAGAAAACCCGGCTAAGGGGCATATGCTTATAAGCAGATGCTTCTTAGCCGGATTTTCAATATCGGGCGGCGTCTCCGGTTTTATTCCTTATACGGCGTAATATCATGGCAGGAGAGCAGACAGGCGTCCTGCGACTCCCAGCGGATATAGGAGGCATCTGCCATGGACCAGACCTTGAGGACAGGATTGTAAACTTCCATTGTCTGGTTAATGTTAATCCGGATATCGCGCACAGGGCAGATTCTGCAGGGAGTATTCCTGTCAAAGAAAGCTTTGTAACACGGCATTCCCAGACGGGCCGACGGAGCAATGGCGTAGGTCTTGGCATTGATATATTTCAGCGCATAGGTGTCGGGATCGATTACATAAATCCAGGAATTCTGGTTGTCCAGCACCATTTGGAGATTTTCGGCCATGGCCACCGCGCGGTTCTGTGCCCGCATTTTCAGCAGGAAGGTGGATAATAGCTCTGAAATAAAAATCAGCGCATCAATCTGAGCCTGTGTCCAGATTCGTTTGTCTTTACAGTCGTCAAACCCCACATAACCGGTAAATCTGCCGTCATTGCGTATCGCACACTGCAGCAGGGAATGGATTCCCTGTTTATGAAACATATTGTACAGTTTGGGCGGAAGCGTGGCGACATCAGGGCAGAAAAAGACGCCGTTCTCGTTAAAGAGATCGCAGTAACGGCAGTTTCCGTCCATGAATTTACTGTAGTCTACATTCTGTAAATTAGCAATTTCAGATTTAATTCCCTTATTACACCATTCAAAGGTATTATTGCAGAAGGTGCCGTAATTCGTGTCCTCGATAATATAGACACGGCTGACATTACATTTTTGCTCTACCATCTCCAGGATGGAATTGATGGCCGCCTCCTGATTTCTGGCCTCATAAAGCACTTGAAATGCCTGTTGGATGATGCTGTATGTTACCAGGTTCAGTGAGTCGTCAGACTCAATTCGGGTGCCGGCCGCCGGAAGCTGATCTGAATTCCGGATAAATCCGCCGGACATAACGGTCCTGTCGTACAGTGCGTATTGATCCTTGCCCTGCTGTTTGGCATGGTAGAGCGCCTGATCGCATGCCTGGAAAAGTGTCTGGTAATCGGAGCCGTCGTCAGGGCAGCAGGAGATACCTATGCTGCATGACAAATGGTAATCCTGCAATTCATCCTTCAGTACATTGTGGAACGCGTCAACGACTCTCTGGGCGCGTGCGTGCAAAACCTGGTCATCGGCAAAGCTGCACATATATACCAGGAATTCATCACCGCCGATCCTGACTATGACGTCCCCGGTACGGAACAAACGCTGGAGCTGTGAGGAAATTTCAGTCAGCACGGCATCACCGAACATGTGACCGTAGGAATCATTAATCTGTTTGAAATTATCGAGATCAATAATCATCATTGACGCCTGCTCCGAGCCTCCCCGTTCCTCCAGAAGCTTCTGGATTTTATGGCGTCCCGTACTTTTATTATACAGCCCGGTGAGGGCATCGCGTTCCGCTTTTGCGGTCAGTTCCTGGGTTTTCCGCTTCTCGGCGTCAATATCCAGTATAACCCCGACAGCTTTGATTGGATTTCTGTTCCGGTCAAACTGTGTGGTGGCACGTACCCGGCACCAGACATAATGACCGGCTGAATTTGCTATCCTGATTTCAAGCTCACGGTACGGAACCCCATTTCGTATACTCTCCATCAGGGCTAAGAAGGATGGTACATCTTCTGGAAAAAGATGGGAGGCATTCGGAATCCGGCTAAGGCTGCCTTCGGAATCCGGCTTATACCCAAACTTCTTCTCCCAGTTGGAGGAATATGAAATCATATCGCTTCCTATATCCCATTCAAAAATAATATCATTTGTCTGATCCAGAATGATCTGGTGGCGTTCCATTGTCAGCCTCAAATCCTCCTGGGCCTGCTTTACCTGGGTCATATCTGTGAGAACGCAATTGATGTACTCCTTGCCGTCCCCGGAAACGGACAACTGGCATTTATCGAGAATCCAGATTATGCGTCCGTCCCTGGCAAGTATCCTGTATTCCAGTTCAATGGGGATTCCAAGCAGAAGTTTCTCGTGGAACCGGGCAATTACCTCGGCCCTGTCGTCCGGGTGTATTATATTGAGGTAATGACCCTGCAGCTCATCATTTAAATCGGTACGGCTGTAACCTGAAAGGTTGAAAAACCCCTGATTGGCATCAAGAATAGTAAACCAGCGGTCATTTACACATTGCAGGATGCCCACCATCAGGTTCTGTATTTCCGTTATTCCCGAGGAACGTTCGGACTGTGCGGCCTGAATTGGCGGACTTTCGAGCCTTTTCCATACGATGAGAATACGGTGGGAATGCGGTGCCTGAATATTGATACGCAGAGTCACAGCTTCATACCAGAGATAATCACCGGTGGCCCTGTGGAGAACACGGTATTTGAGCGTGTGCTTCAGAAGGCCGTTTTCAACGAAATCATGGATATAATTATCACTGGAACCGGCCACGATGCCCTGGTCCCCGGTATGTACCGATTTTTCGGTGAAATTTTTAAGGGCTTCTTTATAATTGCCGCCGGAGCGCAGCGGTTCAAAATCTTCGCTGGCTATATAAACAAGATGGTAGATACCTGTGCTTAAATCCACTTCCATTACGGTGGAATCAGCGCAGCGCAGCATAGCGGCATATTTCATCTGGCCATATTGCTGTGTATCCTGTTCTTCCGTCTGTCTGAATTGTGGCAGCGCAGGCGCTTTTCTTAAGTCGGCTTTTGGGGAATGTCCGTCGGCATAGCTGTGGGTCAGACGGACAAATTCTTCGCGGGAGCTTTTAAAGCATTCCAGCAGTTTGGGTGAAAACACACCGCATTCTCCGTTCAGAATCATCGTGTACGCTTTAGCCGGTGAAAAAGCCTTTTTGTATACGCGGTCGGTGGTAAGTGCATCATATGCGTCGGCGATTCCCACTGCCTGCGCACAGATGGGGATACTGTCTCCCTTCAGCCCGTCCGGATACCCCTTACCGTCCCAGCGTTCGTGGTGATACCGGCAAATCCGGTAGGCATAGCGCAGATACTCTTTATCATCCATCCGATCAAGGCCCGAAAGAATTTCACAGCCCTTTTCCGAATGGGTTTTCATAATTGAAAATTCTTCGGCGGTGAGCGGCCCCGGTTTATTTAAAATAGCATCGGGAATCGATATTTTACCAATGTCATGCAGGGCGGATGCGCTTGCAATAATATTAATGGTGCGTTCGCTTAAATCATATTCCGGATAACTGTGCATGATATTTTCAAGCAATATCTTTGTGAACATACGGATTCTCAGGATATGCTGGCCGGATTCCACGCTCCTGTGTTCAACGACGGAGGAAAGGGCGTCCATCAGTACATCCCGGGACTCGCGCAGCTTTACGGACTGGAGCTCCACCAGCTCCTCCAAATGCTCTCTGTGCAGATTCAGTTCAATGGCATTCTGCACTCTTCTTTTAACCACATGCGGTTCGAAGGGCTTCATAACAATATCGGAAGCGCCGAGATCAAAAGCCCGGACCTCACTCTCGATGGTATCTTCTGAGGTGATGATAATAACCGGGATGTTTTTAAGCAGCCTGGTCCGGTTCATATCCGACATAACTTCATAACCGTTTTTCACCGGCATGATAATATCCAGCAGCAGGGCGGCGATGGAGTCTTTATACTGATTGAGCAGAAGCAGGGCCTGTTCGCCGTTTTCCGCCTCAAGAATATTATAATTATTTTCAAATAAGGCACGAAGAATAGCGCGGTTTACTTCTACATCGTCCACTACTAACAGGGTATTACGGTTCATATGAAGTCACTCCTCTTTAGTTTCGCCGCCGTTTAATTACCTTCAGACGGGTAAATTCCTCACGGTCTTTTTCTTCCAGGGAATTTGTGATATCCCGGACCAGGCCGCTGTAGGATGGAATTGTAATGTTTTTCAGTGCATTGGCCCGTTTCTGGGTCTTTTTGATACTGGAAGCAAGGCGGTACGCGGAATTCTCCACCATAGACAGGCGGATGGTCAGCTCTTTAACCCGGTCGAACGCGGCCCGGGCCTGATCCAGAGATTCTTTAGTGCTGTAAAAAGCGTAAGTGGGAACCTCCTCCTGCTTTTTATGGAAGCGCACCAGAGGTATCTCCGTTCCCATAATGCTCCGGGCTTTGATTTCAATCGAATCCTCCACCGGGATCGATTCACCGGCCTCCTGGACATAGCTGATGCCCAGCTCGATATTTGCCTTCTGGAGCGCCCGATAGGCGGTCTGGAAGGTGACATCGATTTCCGACTGGATGTCTTTGGCCTGATCGATAAGAGCCATCAGTTCACGGATCAGGATATTTCGTTTTTTATCCATCAGCTCGTAACCCTGGCTGGCCAGGGCCAGGGAGTTTTTCGCCAGTATCAGATTCCCTTTTGTAGGAAAAGTATTTGGATTCATTTAGATTCATCCCCTCCTCCGGGCGGTCGTTCTTCTGTTTTAATCGGCGGCCGGTTTATAATACTGATCCAGCACCTTTGTGTCTATACGATCCAGCTCTGTCCTGGGCAGCATGCCAAGAAGCTCCCAGCCGATATCTAAGGTCTTAAGGATACTGCGGTTCTCGTGGGGATCCTGGCCGATGAAACGTGTCTCAAATTCTTTTCCGAATTTCAGATATAATTTATCTATCGGTGACAATTCATCCTCGCCGATTACCGACGCCAGCGCTCTGGCATCGCCGACTTTGGCGTAGCAGGAAAAAAGCTGGTTTGCCACATCCTGATGGTCGGCTCTGGTAAAACCGTCGCCAATGCCGTCCTTCATCAGTCTAGAAAGCGATGGAAGGACACTTACCGGGGGATAAATGGACTGGCCCTGCAGGCCCCGGTCTAATACGATCTGGCCCTCGGTGATATATCCGGTCAGATCGGGAATCGGATGCGTGATATCGTCGTTCGGCATCGTCAGAATCGGAATCTGGGTCACGGACCCGTTTATGCCGGCTACGATTCCGGCGCGTTCATAGATGGCGGCCAATTCACTGTACAGGTATCCCGGGTAACCTTTTCTGGAAGGAATCTCGCCCTTGGAGGAGGAGACCTCACGCATGGCCTCCGCAAAGGAAGTCATATCCGTCAGAATTACCAGGATATGCATATTTTTCTCAAAAGCCAGATATTCCGCCACGGTGAGCGCCACCTTGGGGGTAATCAGCCTTTCCACCACCGGGTCATTCGCCAGATTCAGGAACATCACCACATGATCGGATACGCCGCTTTCCTCAAAGGTGCTTTTAAAATACTCCGCCACATCGTATTTTACACCCATGGCCGCAAATACGATAGCGAATTTTTCATCGGAATTGTCTCCCAGGGACGCCTGACGCACGATCTGCGCGGCCAGCTGGTCATGGGGAAGTCCGTTTCCGGAAAAAATAGGAAGCTTCTGCCCGCGGATCAGCGTGGTAAGGCCGTCAATTGCGGAGATCCCGGTCCGGATATAGTTCCTTGGATATTCCCTTCTCACCGGATTCAAAGGCTTTCCGTTTACATCCGCCTTTTTTTCCGCCACGATCTCGCCCAGGTTATCGATGGGCTCCCCGATGCCGTTGAAGGTTCTTCCCAGTAAGGATTCCGACAGGCCGATCTCCATGGGACGTCCGGTAAAACGGGTATGGGTATTTTGCAGGGACAGGTTTTCCGTCTTTTCGAAAACCTGTATCACCGCTTTATCATCATTGATTTCCACCACACGGCCCAGCTTCTTTTCCTGCAGGCCGTCGTTTCCTGTGGAGGTAATTTCCACCACCTCGTCAAAGGAAGCTCCCTGTACGCCTTCCAATACTACAAACGGGCCGTTCACACTGCTCAGGCCCAAATATTCTACTGCCATGACGTGCCTCCTTTACGCATTTCTGGCAATGACATCATCGTAGAATTTGTCGATTGCCTTTCTATAATCATCGAATTTGTCCAGCCTGTTATTTTCCACATCGAACTTAATGGAAATCACCCGGTCAAAAATCGGATCCTCCTTCAGCACGGACATGGGCATACCCATGGAAATCAGGACCTTTGATTTCTGGTACAGATAAAGTATTGTTTCCATCATCAGCTTCTGCTTTGCCAGGGGCACGCAGGTGTCCTCCGGATGGAACGCATTCTGCTGCAGATATCCTACCCGGATGACCTTGCAGATTTCGATAACCAGCTTCTGATCCTCCGGTAACACATCGCTGCCGATCAGTTTTACGATTTCCATCAGCTTCGCTTCCTCTGCCAGCAGACTCATAATTTCCTGACGGCTGCGCAGAAAGCGCATATCCACATTTTTATTGTACCATTTCGTTAAGTCTGTCACATATTCGGAATAGCTTTCCGTCCAGTTGATGGCAAAATAATGACGCGCATAGGCCAACTGTTTGTCCAGCGCCCAGAAGCAGCGCACAAATCGCTTGGTGTTCTGAGTTACCGGCTCAGAGAAATCAGACCCCTGCGGTGATACGGCACCGATGATGGATACCGATCCCACCTGATCATTCAGTGTCTTCATATAGCCGGCACGCTCATAGAACTGTGAGATACGACTTGGCAGATAAGCCGGAAAGCCTTCCTCGGCCGGCATTTCCTCCAGACGTCCACTGATTTCACGAAGCGCCTCCGCCCAGCGTGATGTGGAGTCTGCCATGATGGCAACATGATAACCCATGTCACGATAATACTCTGCCAGTGTCAGACCGGTATAAATACTCGCCTCACGTGCCGCAACCGGCATGTTGGATGTGTTGGCGATCAGTACGGTACGATCCGTCAGCGGGCGATTGGATTTCGGGTCGATCAGCTCGGAGAATTCCTCCAGAACCTGCGTCATCTCGTTTCCACGCTCACCGCAGCCGACATAGACAATGATATCGGCATCACACCACTTCGCCAGCTGATGCTGCGTCATGGTCTTTCCGGTACCAAAGCCGCCCGGAATCGCTGCCGTACCACCCTTGGCAATCGGGAACAGGGTATCAAAAATACGCTGTCCGGTAATCAAAGGCACACTGATCGGTAATCGTTCCGCTACAGGACGTGCCGTTTTGATCGGCCATTTCTGTACCAGTGTCAGCTCATGAAGCTTATCCTTTTCATCCTTCACCTTCAGGATGCATTGATTGATGCTGTATGTTCCGTTCTCTGCCGCTTCCACAACCGTTCCATACAGGGTTGGCGGAATCATGCAGCGATGCTCGATCAGATCCGTTTCCGGAAGCGTCGCAAAAATCTGCCCGGGAACAACCTCATCCCCTACAGAAACCTTTACCGTTACATCCCATAAGACCTCTTCATCCAGCGGTGCCACATCGCTTCCGGTCGCAATAAAGGCTCCGGATTCCTTTGCGATTTCCTTCAACGGACGTTCAATGCCGTCAAAGATATTACGCAGGATACCAGGCCCCAATGTTACAGAAATCGGACTGCCCGTAGGCTCGACTGGTTCTCCCGGCTTTAATCCTGTTGTGGATTCATACACCTGAATCGTCGTTGCCTCTTTGCTGATGGAAATCACCTCTCCCATCAGACGTTTATGACCGACATATACTTTCTCCAGCATGGAGAAGTCGACTGCATTTTGGACCTTTACGACTGGACCGTTGATGGAATATATAACATTTTCACTCACATTATCACCTCAATCATACGGTTTCGTATGCAATTTATTTTATAAACAATCCGGAGTTCGTATAGAACCAGTCTTTCTGTTCATCGATGCCGGTGTCAAAGGTTTCATCTACAACGATTCCTTTTTCCTCACATTCCATGCGAAATCCTCCAAGCAGAATATCTGCATCGCATTTCCCCTCACAGGGCTTTCCATACGCCTCACAGATATCCTTCAAAACAGCCTGATCTCTGTCTGCGACATAAAACACAACCTGTTCATAACCCAGCTGTGCCAGATCAGAAGCTTTTTTCTTTAAAAGCTCTACATAATCCTTACGGATGGCAAATTCCTTCAGCTGCTGTTTTGCGGCCCTGAATACCGCATCGGTAAGCTCACGGCGTTTTTTCATAAGTCTGCGATTCGTTTCCTCATGTGCCTTGCTTAGCCGAATGGCATGCTCGCTGGCCATTTCCTTCAGCTCCTGTTCTCTGGTAAGTCCAGCCTCACGTTGTGCTTCCAGCTCCAGGCCCTCCATGGATTTTTTTCGGATTTCATCTATTTCCTGTTCAATACCGGCAATCTCGATGTCGCTAACTCGTTTTATCTCTTCCTCAAAGTACTGCTCCAATTTAATTTTGTCATCTAGCATAGCAAACACCTCATAGTTTCACACCGATTGCCTCGGATACATAGCGGTCAATGGTCTCTCCGATCTTTGCGGAGCCATGACGGTCGGGAATCTCGACAATCAGCGGTTTCTTTTGTTTCAGTTTTAATTCAGAAATAACCTCGGGGCAGGTTTCGATCAGCTTTGTCGTCATTAAAACGATAGCTATATCCTCCATATGCATCACACGCTCCAGCTCCTCCAGAACCTCATGACGCTCATGGACAACCACCCCTTCGATCCCTGCCAGACGCATCCCCATCTGGGTATCGATGTTATCACTGAGCAGGTAGAATTTCACGAATGATCACCACCCGTATTACAGCTTCATGAAGATAATGAAGATAGAGATTAGAAGACCGTAGATAGCAACACCTTCACCCAGGGCAACGAAGATCATGGATTTACCGAAGTTCTTCTCATTTTCAGAGAATGCTCCGATTGCGGCAGGTGCAGCGGCAGCAACGGCGATACCTGCACCAAGTGCGGAAAGTCCGGTCGCAAGTGCAGCGGCGATAAAGCCCAGACCCTGACCGATGGAGCCGGCCATTTTCATTGTGACATCATCAGCACCTGCAGCATAAGCCTTCGTAGCACTGAAGAACACTGTTCCCAATACGATTGCAAAGAAGAAGCAGACGTGCGTAATCATACGGCGTTTTGCTACGGATACACTCTTCTTTCCACGGAATACATTCACCAGCGGTAAAGAAATCAGCGCGATCAGAATAAGCGGTAATAAAAGTTCAAACATGTTTAACATGATAGTTCCTCCTTTTAATCATTCAGTGATTTAAACATAATACCGTTCCCCGTGAAATAACGGGAAAACATTTCATAGAATTCCAGACGAAGCACCTGGATTCCGACGATCATACCCTCCAGACACATGACGAAGATATTACCGAGAATCATCACGATCCATCCGGCACCTCCGGCCATGTCCATAATCAGCATAACAGCCATCATCATACCGGCATGTGACAGGACGAAGCCGCCGACACGCAGGTAGGAGATGGTATTGGTGATAAAGGACAGACAGATTTCAAACAGCTCGAAGAAGCTTTCCACAAAGAAGCCTCCAAAGCCATCCGGAAACATCTCCTTTTTCTCCATTTTTCTTTCCAGTGCCTCCTTCAGGAAAATCAGTACCAGCGGTACAAGCAGAAAGACAATGGCAAATACCGGATTGGTGATGACGCTGACTCCGCTCAACAGCTGATAAGCGCCTCCTCCAACCAGGGAAATATAGAAGACAAGTCCGGCAATCCCGTTCTGTGAAAAGAACAGCTCGCCGTAGTTTTTGTTTTTGATCTGCAGATACAGATTGATGCCGATACTGATTACGATTAAAACAGCTCCCAGCCCCACTGCCATGACAAGCAGTACGGGAATGAAATTGCTGGTCATAACCTCAACCGGCTTCTCAGATAGACCAAATACGGTCTTATACAAAGGATTCAGCAGCTCCTCGTTACCGAATACAGAACCGTATACAATACCGAAGATACTGGAGAAGATACCGATACGCATACCGATTTCCCCAAGCCGCATCCCTTTCCATTTATAAAACAGATATCCGACCAGGATCAGAACAAATCCCTGTCCCAGGTCTCCAAACATAATACCGAACAGAAGTGAATACGTAAACGCTACAAAGGGCGTTGGATCGATTCCTTCATATTCGGGAGTGCCATACATTTCTACAAACATCGAGAAGGGCCTGGCAAACCACCCATTCTTTAATTTGGTCGGAGGCGAAAGTCGCTTGTCGCTATGGGCAGGCCTGACTTCGATTTCCACCTCCTTCAAATTCGAGAATGATTCCTTCAATTTTGGCACATCTTCTTCAACCACAAAACCTGTAATGGAAAATCTTTCACCGAGACCCAGTACATATTTTCTGGCTTCAAAGGTATGGTTTATAAACTCCAGTTCCGCCTTGATGTCAGCGAAATTGTCAATGCATTCCGCCTTCAGAGCTTCAATGACTTCATTGACATGCTGCAGCTGCTTGAGATCGTTGTCGATTTCCTCCTGCAGATTCTCTTTGGCCTGAATCGGATTTCCATGGACGAATTCCGGAATACGGATACGTTCAAAGTACAGAGAGGAGAAAATATTGTCCACATCTCCCTCGTATTTCGCGGTTGTGAAATATACACACCAGCTATACGTATCATCCGTACTGAATGACTTGAATACAAACGGGCGGTTGCGGTAATACTGCAGCTTTTCGACACTGTCGATCGGCAGTCTTCCGAAACGAATCTTGATATACTTGCATTCAAACAGATCATCCAGATTCAAATCAATGCTTTCTATATTGCGGACCTGCGTCAGCGCATCGCGGTTTTCCTGGATAACAGTCTCCAGCTCGCGGCGTATTGCAGCCCCGTTTTCAAAGCGCTCGTGGATGGAATCAATATACTTGCGGATGCCTTCCAGATCATACGCACCGTTTTTTACGTCCTTCACCGGAAGCGTCATATCCATGTCCTGCAGCACCTCATTGAAATGCGTCAGTACATCGGTTATCGGGTTTTCATCACTCAGCGTGGTAAGTCCGTGTACACTGTCCACAAACTTACTGGCCGGTTCCGGATGAAAGTAATCCAGTTCCACGAATTTCAAAAGTACATCGTTGAGATATTCATTATCCGCAAGGATGTTGACCAGTTTCATTTTTGAAATTGCCATGAACATTCTCCTTTCTAGTAGATCAGCATGCGCTCCATATCCTCAATGGATACATGATAACGCACACCTTCAATAATATTGATGATATTTTCCAGCTCACGCTCTGCGGTATACAGATAGCTGGAATATACCAGGGGGGCATCGAGAGAATAATAGATATTCTTCTTTGCCAATGCATACAGAAAGGAATCGGTATAGTGTTCGATGTATACATAATCCTTCTCCATATCCTCAATTCCCAGACGATACGTGCTGCTTTGCAGCAGCTTGATAAATGCACGCGCATTCGGCTGTGCAATCAGCTCTTCCACAAATGCGGCGGACAGATGCTCATGCACCGGTACCAGCGATTCACGAATGACATCCTCACGGGCATTGAAGTATTTTTTGTAGCGGTAAATCTTTTCAATGTTGCTAAGCTCAATCTGGGTTGCGAAATACTGCTTGACTGCTTTTCTGCTTTTTCCCTTCAGCGTTTTGTCAATCACCTGAAAGGTATGGGTGTAATGCTGCATCTGCAGCTGTGTTTCAATCTTTGTATAGTCAATATCATTTTCCTCACCCTTTTTCACACGGTAAGGAAGCAGTACCGCATAATACATCGTATGCTTTAAAACATCCAGCAGCTCATCATAGCTATGAACATTCCCCAGCCGCAGCAGATCAAAGCTGGTGTACGACTTTAGAAAGATAGGAAATTCCGCAATGGCAGCTTCATACTCCCGGGAAATCAGTACCCGGATACGGGACAGAATCAAATCGATTTCAATCTGCTGCATATGCAGCCGGTAATACGGCTTCATGGCCGCATCCGCATAACGGTATAATTTCATGGTTTTCTTGAAAATTTCCTGTCGCAGGATACTTTCCAGCTGACCTCGGTGAATATTGTTCTCACGCACATCCTTCAGGGCAGCGGCATAGGAGGTCTCATGCTTCAGGTAACCGGCGATTTCCGCCACGCTTTTCTTATGCAGCAGCTCCTGATACATTTCTTCACTCAGCGCTTCCCCATGCATGCTTCTGGCCTTCGCCACAATAACACCTTCTGCCATACTCATATACACATCACCTCCCAACGTGTACAGGCGAACACATAACTACATCGCCAGCGTTCGTTTTACAATCTGTGAAACCCACTCCTCCTTATGCTCCTCATATTTCTGCTGGAGAGCATTGAGCGATTCCTCATAGGCTGCTTCTTCCTGCTGCATAGCATTCTGCAAATCCGCATCCATCTGTTCGCGCTTCTTCGCTATACAGTCTTCTGTTTCCTTTCGATACTTTTCTCTGATTTCCATACTCTGGTCCTGTATCAGATTCTGGATATTGTGGCGTTCCTGCTGTTTCTGCTCAACACGCGCTCTTGCCTGCTTGTCGGCATCTACGATTTTACGAATGATTTCTTCCAAAAAACGACACCTCCTTTATCCTTATTATATCACCGATTCGTTTGGCCGTTCACCAAACTTCTAGAAGTATACACCTTTTTATTTTGGTGTGCAAGCAAAGATTTCACTCCTTTTTATTATAAAATCGGTTCCGCAAAACCCCTGTAAAAATTGCGGTTTTCCATCCATTTTTCGTGTATTTTTTACCTTATGAAAATTTTGTAAACAAAGCGATACTGAAACCCCTTTTTCTGTACACGGCTGTTGGTTGTTGTTTCTGATTTAAAATACTGTTCAAGGGCTGCCTTCGTACATGCTGTTCCATATTCCATAATTGAAAATTTCAATTATGGAAAATATAAACAAAACATAAATTCTCTAAATTTTTCAGCTGCTCATAAAAGGAATACCTCCTATCACATATTGCGGACGGTCTGCACCATGAAAGAGGCACAACTGCACATCAGCTGCAAAGAGGCCTTCCTTTCCATACCCTCTTCAACAAGGCATCAACCGATTCGAAACTTACCATTCTTTATATGGTGATTCCATACAGAAAGACATACCTCATCTGCCCTAACGCATATCAGCTTTGCAATAAGCAAAAAAAACAGGCGACTATAATGTCTTGCGCATAGAATATTTAAAGCTGTATATCCGCAGAATACAAGAAAAAAACAGACCTTATCTGTACGGATAAAATCTGCATATTTGAATCCATGAATGTGATCCTCTATATTTATATAGGAAAGCAATCCTGCAATTTGGAATCAGGTGATTATCCAATAGTTCGCAGCTTTGGCAGCTTTCGGAAGCAATCAGCTCTGTTCCAGCACCTTTTGTGCCAGCTTTTCATTCTGTTCAATCTTCTCATAGTCCTCAATCAGCTCCGAGGATGCATATACATCCGGGTCATTTTCACGATCCTTGAAAACAATTTTCAACAGAATCGGGGTTATCACAGTTGTCAGTACAACCATAATGATAATCGGGCCGAAAAATGCCTCATTCATCAAGCCAACCTTCATCCCCTTGCTGGCGACAATCAGAGCGACCTCACCGCGGGATACCATGCCGATGCCGATTCGAAGACTCTGTATGTTCTCATACCGGCACAGCTTCGCCCCCAGACCGCAGCCAACGATCTTTGTCAGAATTGCCAGAACCAGAAGCAGTACCGAGAATATCATAATGCTGGTACTCATTTCCGGCAGCACAACCTTCAAGCCAATGCTGGCAAAGAACACCGGGGAAATCAATAAATAAGACAGGGTTTCAATACGCATCTGCACATAATTGCAGCGGCTCGTACCACTGATAATCAATCCTGCGATAAATGCACCGGTGATATCCGCAACCCCGAAGAAGGCTTCCGCAACATAGGCAAACAGCAGACAGAAGGCAAAGCTCAGAATAGAAAAGCGGCGGTGTACCTTTTGATAACGGTCAAACAGCTTTTCGATACCCTTACGTGCAAATATACCAACGATAACAGCCAGCACGAAGAAGGCAACGATTTTCAGCATAACCTCTGTTAGCTGTACGGATGTATCCGCCATACCGGTAATGATGGTCAATGCGACAATTCCCAAAATATCATCTATCAAAGCCGCCCCAAGGATGGCATTGCCGCTCGGTGTGGACAGCTTTCCCATCTCCTTCAGCGTTTCCACTGAGATACTGACGGAGGTTGCCGTCAGAATGACGCCGATAAACATGTTCTGCAGAAATGCTGTAGGCTCCGTATTGAAGAAGGATGCCAGCACATAACCGGCAATCAGCGGAACCAGTACACCGATAACGGCAATGACAAAGCTGTTTCTGCCGCTTTTCTTCAGCTCGGATATATCTGTTTCCAGACCGGCGGAGAACATCAGTACGATAACACCGATTTCCGCAATATGATCCAGGAATTCCGATTCCTGTACGATATTAAAGCATGCCGGCCCCAGCAGCAGTCCTGCAACCAGCGCCCCAACGACCTGCGGCATTTCGATTCTTCTTGTCAGCAGTCCGAATACTTTCGTACTGAGCAGAATCAGCGCCACGTCCAGCAGGTAACGATAAGATTCCATAAACTCTCTCCTTTTATTTTCAACTTAACTGATTATACACCCCTTTTTCATAAAAGCAAGCGATTTCATTCAAATTCTATCCGGTATTTATTTCCAGTGCTGCGATTCAATGATCAACCAGACAGTGTATATATGAAATAACATACGTTTCTAGCACAGGCCGCAGTTTTCATAAAGGTCATGATCCTTTGCCAGTCATTTTATTGCATACTGTTTCCTGCCAGTATCTGTGCATGAAGTTCTATTAGAATAAGTCTTGTGCATGCGATTTTACATGAAGCAAGTGAAGATGGGGGGAATGCTACAGGTTCTGTGGGTACACCGGTCTATTTTACGATTTTCAAAGGACCGTATCTATCCGATAACGTCCGGCTCGTATCTTTGAAAGAGTCAAAGGCATGCCGTTATACCATTTCAAAACGGTCTTGCGATATCCGCAAACTGCCGCTCAATATCGGTATCCTGCAGCTCGAATGCTCTGCCGTTGAGATACTGCAGACAGCACGCATCCCCCTGAAAATGAAATGCCACATGATACGCACAGAGTGCCTGATAAGTCTTCTCTTTTGTCTTCCTCGCCCCGTATTTTACATCGCCCAGCAGAGGATGTCCCAGCCAGCTCATAAGAGCTCGAATCTGATGACTTTTACCGCTGTGCAGCTCCACCTCAACAAGAGAGTAGCGCTCTGCCTCCTGCAAAACACGATAGCCTGTTTCCATGCGGGTATAGCCTTCCCGCTCACGATCGATAACCTCCGCCGTATTTTGCTCATTCTTTCGATGATACAGCACGATATGATCCTGCTTTTTTTTCAATTTCCCCTGTACGATACACAGATATTTCTTTTCCACCTGACGAAGTGCGATTTTTTCATTCATGCAGCGAAGAGCCGCAGCTGTTTTAGCCGCAATTACCAGCCCCTGCGTGTTTCGGTCGATACGATGGCACAAGGCAGGGGTAAAGCTTTGTTCAGTGGTTGGATCGTATTCTTTTTTACAATACAGATAATGCAGCAGGCGGTCTGCCAGATTATCCTGCACCTCACTGGTGTCACTGTGTGCGCGAAGTCCCTTGGGCTTGTTCATCAGCAGAACAGCATCATCCTCATAGACCACATCCAGTGCATTCGGGACCTGTAGAAAGCTGCGCATGGTTGCTACTTCATAAAACTCCTCGGGGATATAGCACTGCATGGTGTCTCCCACCTGCAGTCGCTGGGAAATCTCACAGCGTTTCCGATTCACCTTGATTTTCTTATTCCTTATATATTTATACATCAGGCTCTTGGGCATGGTCTTCATCGTTTTCTGTATAAACTTATCCACCCGCTGATCCGCATCGTTTTCATTGATAATGAATTCTTTCATACACATTCCTCACCTTTCATGATATCAATTCACAGCAAATCCCTGATAGATGCTGCAGGCTTTCAGAACAGATCCTATGCAGTATCCCCACGGAGACAGCATTTTTCCATGAATTGTTATCTTTTCCCTGTATATTATACCGTACTTGCATTGCATAATCATAGAAAAACGACTAAAATTACAGTACAGAAGTGATACAGGAGGAGGGATGCGTGTGTATCGATGCAAAATGTCCGTGCGCGCTCTGGTAGAATCGGTATGGATCGGCGGTGATCTGGTATCCACAGCGCCATCCATCGAACGGGCAAATCTGGGTAGCCGTATTCATCGCATGCTGCAGAGCTCTGCACAGGGAGACTATGAAAGCGAAGTATTTCTGAAGCTGTCCAGTGAACTGGATGATATCCTGTTTGAAATTGAAGGCAGAGCGGATGGTGTTCGCAAGGAGGACGATCAGGTGACGATTGAGGAAATCAAAACAACCGCGATTCCCTTTTCCGAATTGAACGAGCCCGTCATGGTCCATCTCGCACAGGCCTATTGCTATGGCCATATGTATCTGGCTGAGCACGTTGCTCCCTCCATTCGCATCCAGATGACCTATTATCAGATTGATACCGAGGAAATCAAGCAGTTTGACGAGGAGAAAACACGGGAGGAGCTGGCGGCATTCTATATGGATACGCTGCGGCGCTATGTGAAGTGGGCAGCACTCAGCAGAGATTTGAAAATCAGCTCTTCCAGAACACTGAAGGAGCTGAAGTTTCCGTTTCCGGATTATCGCAGCGGACAGCGTGACTTTGCAGTCGCCGTATACAAAACCATTCTGGATCGGGAAAAGCTGTTCGCCTCCGCACCAACCGGTATCGGAAAGACAATTTCCACCCTGTTTCCGTCTTTGAAGGCAATTGGAGAGGGAAAGGCGGAAAAGGTATTTTATCTGTGTGCGAAAAATGTAACGGCCACAGTTGCCTATGATACTCTGCGACTGCTTTACAAGCAGGAGGTATCCTTTAAAAGCGTGGCAATCACAGCCAAGGATAAAATCTGCTTTCAGGATGTGCGTAACTGTGACCCCGAGGTATGTCCCTATGCAAAGGGCTATTATGATCGCTGTCAGGATGCCTTGTACGAACTGCTGCAGGAAACACAGTTCATCGATCGTGAGGCCGTTGAAAAAAAAGCACAGGAGCATTTGATCTGTCCCTTTGAGCTGAGCCTTGATGCAAGTCTGTATGGGGATGTGATTGTCTGTGACTATAACTATGTATTTGATCCGCGGGTGTATCTGAAACGTTTTTTTATGGAAAAGGGAGACTATATTTTTCTGGTGGATGAAGCACACAATCTGGTGGATCGTGCCAGAAGCATGTACAGCTGTGAGCTGAATAAGTCGGCGTTTCTTGCGGCAGCCCGCAATATCCAAAAGCAACGCAAGCCGCTGCATGCGGCACTGCGCGCTGTCAACCGTGAATTCCTGCGGTTAAAAAAGCAGTGCGAAGAGGAAGGACAGAATTTTATTCACCAAAAGGATCCAATTTCTTCCATCAGGCAGCGTCTGGCAGATGTGATTGAACAAATGGATATCTATCTGCAGAGTGAGCATGAAGATACCTGGGATGAAGAATTACGCGATCTGTATTTTTCATGCATAAACTACAACCGGATTTCCGAGTTTTATGATGAGGATTTTGTCACCTGTTATGAAAAGCAGAGCAGTGATATCGTACTGAAGCAGCTCTGTCTGAATCCGGCACATCCATTAAAGGAAACCTGTGCCATGGGACGAAGCACTGTCTTCTTTTCTGCGACGCTTTCTCCCATTGATTATTATCTCGATCTGCTGGGTGGAACAAGAAAGACCAGAAAGCTGTTTCTTCCTTCTCCATTCTCGGCAGAAAAGCGTAAAATCGTCCTGTGTGACGCCATTTCCACCCGCTATCGAAACCGCGATAGCTCCCTGCACCCGATTGCCGCTATGATTCACGCAGCGGTGCAGGCCAAAACAGGAAATTACATTGTTTTTCTGCCAAGCTATGCCTATATGAAGCAGGTTGCCCAGACCTTTTGTGAACAGTTCCCTGATATTCACGTATCCCTGCAGGAAAGCGGGATGAAGGAAGAAGAGAAGCAGCACTTTCTTGAACACTTCAATACCACACAAGAACTGCATGTTCTGTTCTGTGTATTAGGCGGCATGTTTTCTGAAGGAATAGACCTGAAGGGGGAAAAGCTGATCGGTACGATCATTGTCGGTGTAGGACTTCCGCAGGTCAATCCACAGCAGGAGCTGCTGCGTGAGCACTTTGATGAGGTTAACGAAACGGGATATGCCTACGCATATCAGGTACCGGGCATGAATAAGGTACTGCAGGCTGCCGGCCGTGTTATTCGCTCGCACAGTGATATCGGTATCGTGTTACTCATTGACGAGCGCTTCACCACACCGTTTTATCAGCGGCTGTTACCAGAACACATGCGGCCGTTTCAAATTATCAATGATCCAACCCGTCTGCATGCGGCTGTAAAACAATTCTGGCAGCAAAACAGCTGATGTAGGCAGCCTGTATTTCCACCTTCAGGATCCTCTCTTATGGGATTGGAGCCGGCATCGTGATTTCACCGTGTATGTCTATCGCAAATTCTATTTTCCATCTAAAAATTTATTTGCCCCCTTCACAAATAAAGCATATCGTTTTGTGTGAAAGCAGGCTCTTCCTCATTCCAGACAGTATATATAAACGCTTTCTTTTCAAGGATTATCGAACAAAGCTGCAATGCTGTATATTTTTCAGCAGTTAAAGTATACAGTCTGATAAGCTTTTCATCCAATGTTCTATTATAAGCATCCTTGCCTGTATATCAGGAAATGGATGTCAACGCATCAACACACCTGCCGTTATATTTTTTACACGGCCTACATATATCATCATAGACGGTTAATTTTACATTGATTGTCGGATGATCGATAAGTTCATTTGCGACTTTATAGAAATCATGTCCCATGGGTTCATCCGGTATAAATCGTTCAATATCGGCACCATACAGCTTTATGATATCTATAAAATGATGCGGCTTGATGATAATTTCATCCACCCTGCATTCCTCCTTCTCCATCTCAGATTCCTATGTTTCTTAAATACATTTTATCACAGCGGACTATGAAAACCCATGCCCTTTCAGAAAACAGCATTCATAAGAATAAAATCGTAGTCTTTGTGTCCGCAGCAGCTAAAGCCCTGCCATTTAATTGTCCGGATAGTTTCTTTTATACATAATAAAAAGGTATCAGCAGCAGAATTCCCGGTTTCATTCCTACGATCCTTCTCTGCAGATACCTTTTGGTGTTTTCGTCAGTACCTTATTTCAATTGTTTCAGACAGCTTGTTCCTATTGTGTTCTTCGGCATGGATACCTCAAAATTATCCGCAATCGTGGCTCCGATCATGGCAAAGGTATCACTTACCGGCAATAGTCCGTGTCCTTCCATACGCGGGCTGTATGCCAGAAACGGAACCATTTCCTTGGTATGATCCGTTCCCTTATAGGTTGGGTCATTCCCATGATCTGCAGTAATGATCAATAAATCATCCTCCTGCAGCTTATTGAGAACAACTCCCAGCAGCTCATCAAAGCGCTCCAGCTCTTCTCCATAGCCGACCGGATTTCTGCGATGTCCCCACAATGCATCAAAGTCAACCAGATTGACGAAGCATAAGCCGTGGAAATCCTGCTCCATGACCTCAATTGTCTGTTCCATGCCATGCACGCTGCTCTTGGATTTATGAGCCTGTGTAATGCCTTCACCATCAAAAATATCCTTGATTTTTCCAATGCTGATCACATCCAGCCCGGCTTCCTTCAGCGCATCCAGCGCTGTTTTCCCATACGGCTTCAATGCATAGTCGTGACGGTTGCTGGTACGTTTGAATTCCCCTTTTTTACTTCCGGTATACGGACGCGCAATGACTCTTCCCACCATCCACTCCGGACGCATGGTCAATTCTCTTGCGATTTCACAGTAATGATACAAAGTCTCCACACCCATCGTTTCCTCATTTCCGCAAATCTGCAGAACAGAATCCGCTGAGGTATAGACGATCAGATCCCCGTTTTGTATTTCCTGCTCTGCCAGCTCGTCCAGAATCTCAGTTCCGCTGGCAGACTTGTTTCCGATAATATGACGCCCTGTACGTTTTTCCAGCTCATCGATCAAATCCTGTGGAAAGCCGGTTTCCGTAAAGGTTTTAAATGGTGTCGTGATATGCAGTCCCATCATTTCCCAGTGTCCGGTCATCGTATCCTTGCCGACACTGGCTTCCAGCAGCTTCGTATAATAACCCAGGGGCTCGGCTGCCGGTGCCACATGCTTAAGCGGATGAAGGTTTGCCAGTCCCAGCTTTGCCAGATTCGGAATATGAAACTTCGGCATGCTTGCATCAATATGTCCCAGCGTATCACAGCCCTCATCATCATATTCCGCCGCATTCGGCATCGCACCGACACCGAGAGAATCTATGACGATTGTAAAAATCCTCTTATATGGTTTCATGTTAACCTCCTTGTGTGTTTTATTTATAACCTGCTTTCCTGTCGTATGTTATAATGCCACAGCTGTTTCCAGTGCAACCAGCATCATATCATGGAAGGATGTCTGACGCTCTTGTGCAGTTGTCTCTGCATGTGTAACCAGAGAATCGCTGATGGTCAGCAGGCAGGCAGCGCGCTTGTTTAAAATTTTGGCATTGTGGAATAGAGCAAAGCTTTCCATTTCAACACATACACAGCCATGCTTTTCAAAAAATTCCCGGTGTCCGTCCACGTTGTCCTCATGATAAAAAACATCGCTGGAATGAATTCTTGCCTTTGTCAGCGGTTTGTTCACCCTTGCGGCCGCTGCTTCTATTTCAGCATTCAGCTCAGCACTCGGTGTCTGAATATCACCGTCGACATCCGCCTGTGCCTTCGCGAAGGTGGATTCACTCCATGCACTGTCTGCAAGTACCAGATCAAACAGCTTCAGCGTATCCGTGTAGGCTCCTGCACTTCCGATTCGAATAATGTTTTCTACCTCATAAAATTTATACAGCTCATAGGAATAGATTCCAATACTTGCCATTCCCATACCGCTTCCCATGACAGAGATTTTCTTTCCCTTATAGGTACCGGTATATCCGAACATATTGCGGACCGTGTTAAACTGTACCGGATTTTCCAAATAGGTTTCTGCAATGAATTTGGCGCGGAGCGGATCCCCCGGCATGAGTACAGTCTTGGCGATGTCGCCGCTGGCAGCAGCGTTATGTGGTGTTGACATAAATACTTCCTCCTTTACATAGGTTTTACGCAAAGCAGATTCCCATACATCCTGCTTGCTTTTTTTACAATAGTATCATACTATAGGAGCAGTTAATAAAAAAAGGACATCTGTCCTCTTTTTGAAAAGAAGGTGAATTTTATGACTGCCCTGCAGGATTTATTAGAGGAAACAAAGGAATGCCATCACAGTCTGCTGAAGCAGCTGTTTGCCAATTGTCCCGTTGAGGTGCTGCAGCAGATGCAGCTGATCCGCCTACATAAGAATCAAAATCTGATTTCCACTTACCAGACCAGCAATCCGGTATTTGTGCTGCTGGATGGCCGTCTGCAGGCGATCGAAGAGCGGGTCGTGGATATTCCTTACAGCTTTACGGAGCTGCACCCGGTGGATATCGTCGGCGATTATGAGCTGTTCACCGGCATGGAGGGACACTATGTGACGCTGAAAACGATGGAAGCCTCATGCTGCGCCAGACTGAGTGCTGCCTCCTATCTGCACTGGATGAAGAGTGATGCAAACGCCCTGTTTCTGCGTACGCAGATGCTGATGAAGGAGCTGTCTGTGCAGACGCAGCTTCAGCGGCAGTATTTGTTTATGGATAATCGCACACGCCTGCTTCTGTTTTTGCTGCGTTCCAATGGACAGAGTGGTGGAAGGATTCCTGCGACCCGGGAACGGATTGCAGCTTCCATCGGCTGTAGTGTGCGTACCTGTAACCGCATTATTCTCACCTTGTCACAGGAAGGCTTTGTGGACTGCATCCACGGCAAGCTGCAAATCAGCGAACAGCAGCGCAGTGCGATAAAAAAAGAACTGGAGACCTCCAGTTTCTCTTTCTGATCACGCCATCAGGGATTCACATTGGCGTATCGTATCGACAACCACGCAGCCTGTTTTTTCCAGCTTTCCCTTATCCTCATGTCCGTTGGCGATCAGAATACAACGGCAGCCGGCACCATGGGCAACCTCACTGTCGTGTACACTGTCACCGATAAAGACCACTTCCTGCGGATTCAGACCGCTTTCCTGTACAAAGCGCTTTGCCAGCTCTGCCTTGGATGCCGCATGGATATTATCCAGACCGCGTACCTGCTCAAAATATTGTTCAATATCATAATTATCCAGCTGCTCATGCAGGAAATGCAAATCACTGGCACTCAGCAGATACTGATGCACTCCCTTTTTCTTCAGCTGTGACAGCATGTCCGTTACCCCGTCATGCAAAGAGCAGGCCATACTGTGGGGCTGATAATAGCGCATATATTCCTTTGCGAGCATAGGAAACGGTGTCTTCTCAAAGTCAAAGCCGACTTTTTTATAATATTCTATCACAGGAAACTGAAAATATTTCCGGTATTCCCCTTTATCCAGAACCAGAGGCAGCTGTGCCTTTTTCAGAATGGTATTCAACGCTTCCATACTGACATCAATATCATCCAGCAGCGTACCGTTCCAATCCCAGACGACATGTTTTATATCATTCATAAGAAACCTCCTTCGTATTATTCTATTATATTGCCCCTTATTATATACAAAAGAATATCCCGGTGCAACCATTGTGCGTAAAATAATTGAAAAATCAAATAGGAAATCTGCTTAGAAATCATACCGAATGATTACCATAGTATCATTCGGTAATTCATTTCGTTTTGTGAGAAAAAGATGAAGAGTACCGGTAGAAAGTTTCTAAGCCGGCCTCCTCATCTTATTTTTCTGTAGCAGTATTGCTTATTTCATGGATGCTACTTTCTGATTCAGCTTTATAATCGAATTTGCCATATCCTTCATTAGAATCGCATTCATCAAATGATCCTGCGCATGTACCATAATGAGTGCCACAGGTGAAGTTTTATATAGTTGAATAGTCTTTGAAAACGATTTCTTTATGAACCTCTTTTTAGCATCTTTTTGTATCATCTCCTTACGATTTTCTCTGTTTTATTTCAATTTTCCTCTTAACATATTACCAGAAGGATCGAATCAGATATACGTAATTGGAAGAGAGACTAGTTTTTCACTAAGATTAAGCTTTCTACCATATTGGCAAAGAATACAAACGATACCTATTTCTTTATCCGGAATAATACGAAGTACCGAGAAATTTTTAGCCATTCCCCTCATTGGATTTGCACTCATCTTTATTTCAATCGGATACAGAACGCCATCTTTTTCAATGATAAGATCAATTACTTTTTTGTCCTTATCTCTATAATAATATATAGATGATATACTTTACCGGAATTCAAATACGTTTTCATATCTTCAGAAACAACAAAGTTCTCAGATATACTTCCGGCTTTTGCGCCATTTTTCAATACTTCAGGTGTTGTCCACCTTGTCAAATAACATATCAAACCAGAATCGTGTAAATAAACCTTAGGTGTTTTCACCACCTTCTTCAATATATTATTAGAATAAGGCTCCAGCAAAAAATAATACCTGATATCTGTAATATTGAAACCATTGTTTCACTGTATCGATACTGATTTCAACTTCATTTGCAATAGCATGGAAATTAAGCAATTCGCCGCATCTTGCAGCTAAAGCTGTAAGATACTTCATGAATTTTAACTCATTATTCACTAGCTGTCTCACATCTTTTTCAATATATGTTTTCAATCAATACTGTCTCGAGCGACCATCCGTGGCATTTTACGATTCCTATAATAATATTTATTGATGGCTGTTAATAAATCTGCGGTTACTATGATAATTCGTAGGCTTTCCTTTATCCTACCGGATGGTGTTACCGAAAATCATGTAAATAATTTATATCACCACGATCCACCGTTACTTCCATTACTGTGCAGATATCCCGTTCCACACAAAATGCGGTAGTTTCATGCAATTTGTAAACACCGTCGCCCATTGTAGCCTGTTAAGGGTTATATTATGAGCATGTCCAATACGAAACATGAAGTTAGTAAGATTTCACCTCCCTTATCCTCTTCCTTAAAGAAGCCGGCAAAAATTACGTGCCACCTTTGTTTTATTTACTTGCTCTGTACGATTAACTCCATCTTCCATGATACATTCATTTTCTTATTCAATACAAAGACTGAATACGTTATCTTATGTATGTGAGATAGAGAATAATAAGTGATTTATCTGAATCAAAAGAGAATAAATAAATCACGTTATATTGTATCTACACACTCTATACCAGCTACTACTGAGACCTCTATATACTTTTTAAGCTCTTTATTTTTATAATTTACACCCTTATCCGTGAATACGAAATGCTCCGAAAAGTGCTTAAAACAAAGGATTTTTACGTACTTCGTCGATGTATCGAAACCACCGTCTCTACATGGACTGTGTGTCATTTTCAAACGTCGCATAGATAGAGTTATCCAACTAAACGCATGTATAAATTTTGATTATGCATTATAGCTATAATCAATAAAATATCGAACTTTACCTATATATATCACAGATGGCTTTGCTACCTTATTTATTTAAACAAATTTTTTATTAAACAAATAAACTGGGATTTAGCTATTCCATAACATGAAGATTATTGCAAAACATGTTAACATAGGAAAGTATAGAAAAGAGTATTTTTTAATACCATTTCTTCCAATCCAATTAGGTCTCTTTTCTAATATAACCATATATGTGACATGTCCTAAAAACCCAAGGACAGGTACTAATAAAATAATATACCATTTACTTGAATAAATATCTGCATTTCCAAAAAAATTAAAATGTGTAGCAATTTCATTAGGGAATGAATCACAAAACACCAACAATAGTACAGATGGAATAAAACATAAGACTCCATATTTGATATCTTTCATAAATTCCTCCAACTTCTAATTTTTCAGTTTGATAAACTTGAATTTGACGAGCTAATACTACAAAAGTCATTTATCAAACAAACTCAGCTATCACTATCTCATTTCCATCAATATCTTTTAAGCGAAGCTCGTAAGTTCCCCGATCATATCGCACAGGGTCAGCTAGTGGAAGCCCTTTTCCCTTTAACCATTCTACTGTTGAATCAAGATTTTTTATTTGAAAAACAAAGGATTGATAACCAGTCGGTGGTGCGTCGAATGCCTTGCAATCCCATATGCAAATAGTGGATATTTTCATTAAAGCCAAGATAAACCCCATTTGAATCGTCAACATTAGTTTTAATAAAGGGTATCTCTAATATTTCCCTGTAAAACTCAATCAGTTCTTTCGCATGCTCAGAAAAAATATTTGTGCAGTAGTATCCTGTTATCATCTTTTCACCATTCCATAATCATTTCTCATCGTCTAATATCCCTAAAATTGCTTCCCAAATTCAAATATGACTTACAGTTTTAGTTTATCTTTCTAATTGCGCCGAATACATGTTATACCGATTATTTTAGTGGTTAAATTAACCTTTTTAGAGTTGTATCCGAAATTTTATCATTTTGTTTCAGTAAGTCTCGTCTCATTAAGTTTAGTAAAGATAAATATCTATCAAATTTCTCTTTTGCTTGAACTTCTGTTTGTCCATCATTGGTGAAATTAATATCTCCAATATCTGCCAGCTTCCTAATGATTGGCTCAGTAGAAAATAATATAATTTCTTGTTTGACAGCTATTAACCGCAAATGCAGTTCTTCCCTATTTGCACGTTGACTTGTGGACTGAGAAACGATTACCATAAGTTCTTTATATATTCTGAGTTTTTCTAAAAACAGTTGATGTTTCAAATTTGAACGATGATTCAAAAATATAGAAACCACTGCTACTACTGTTGTTGCAATTACTGCTGCTATAGAAATAATGTCTTTAAAATTCATAATCCCTCCTATAAATTTCTAATTTATCTTTCTATTTATTTCTCACTAATTTCACGATACTCTCTACATGGCCCGATACGTGCTGATTGATGTCGCGGCAGTGCAAAATGTGATAGAAATGATGTAAAAGGGGAAGCCTAAACACCAAGAGGTGATAAAGGTGAAATGCCCAAAATGTGAAGGAGAAGAGAAGACAAAAAATGGATTTAAGAATAGTGTGCAAAGATACAAATGTAAAAGATGTGGATGTAATTACACAAAGAGTAAGCCGTATGGATATTCAATAGAAGTAAAAAGGAAGGCACTTAAGTACTATCTGGAAGGAATAGGATTTAGACGAATAGAAAGACTATTGGGGATGAGCCATGTAACGGTAATAAACTGGGTGAAAAAAGCGGGAGGAAAAATAAAGGATATAGTTTTTGAAGAAAAGAAAGCTGAAAAAGTGGATGTTTTAGAAATGGATGAATTGTGCATAAATCTAAAAAAAACTAAACACAAAGTGGATATGTTTAGCGGTAGAACGAACTTCTCAGCAAATAAAGGGATTTTATGTGGGTTCACGCGGTACTGCCAGCCTTGAAAAATTTTTACAAAAAATTTCTCACCTGGATGTTAAAACTTACGCTACAGACGCATGGAAAGCATATAATCTAATAGATCCCAAAAAGCATATTACAGGCAAAGCTCATACCTATACTGTTGAGCGTACAAACCGACTTTTGCGACATTATTTAGCTCGTTTCGCTCGCAAAACTTATTCCATTTCTAAATCTTTTGATATGATTTTATACTCTCTTTATTTCTTTTGCTTCCGACAGTATCTTTCATCTATCTTCTTCTAGCACTGACGATGTCGCAATATTGGAACATATCGCCCTATTTTGAGCCGATTTTCGATTGTTCTCGGAAACATATCTATCAGCACCTTTTGCCCTTATCCAATCCGCAACCTAAACTCTTCTCGTTGTCGGAAACATATCGAGTTTTCCTTGTTGCTACTATATATAAGCAGCACTAAAGCCGCCACTGCCTCAAGCCGGGACTAACCTTTTAGGGAATTGGTCATCGTAGAACTATTACCACATAGAAGGCATCGTCTCAACCTTGTTTTTACACATTGTAGCTGATGTATTCTGGCATTTTGCCTTCTTCTTGGTACTGTCTAAACAAGTAGAAAAGAATGTGTAATGCCATTACATCTATATTCGATTCCGGTGAACAGTGCCAGCAATTACTACAGTTCTCAATAATAATTCTACCATCACTAATCATCTGAGGATAATCCACACTAACTGGAATTCTCTTTGTGATTAGCTTCTTTCTTCCACTCGGCATCTTTTTTAGTTTCTCATGAATCTCTGGTTCAGCAAAACAATCACGAGAAATAGTTATCATACCATCGTATATATGATTTTCATTCCTATACTCAGGTTCGTTCAAATTGTAACCGCCATATTCATATATGACGGTATTCTCATCTTCCAAAACGAGATTAGCGTGTGCTCCGATTCCTCGACTCATTCTAACACCTCGCTTCTAATCCAAAGTGCATCTCAACTATTTTATTTAACTGATTTGCTATCTCAGAAAAATCGCAATCCAAATCTAAGGTTTTGACACTTATTTTATTGCCGCTCATCATGTAACTATTGTTAGGGAGTACTGCTTCATCTGTTTTTGCATATAACAGCATTCCTGACACTTCATGAGGCTGTGCAGCAAGTTCAATCTCCTTATTCTTGACATAAGTAAAAATCTGATAGAGATTGCCAGAATGAAGGGTATGTGTATCAAACTGTGATTGAGTTGTATGAGTATAGTACTTAGCATCGACAATAAGCACTTTTTCTTTGTATGTTAGCATAATATCCGTTTGCATCACCGGAAGCATTGTTCCAATACCATCGTCAAGTTGCCAAGGTATCTGTGATGCATTAGCTGTAATTTTCGGATACTCTTTTCTGTAATATTCAAGAATAAACTTCTCGTATAACCTGCACATACGTTGTTCATCCACAAACTCCATCAAACGGGTACTCCCATCTGAATTTGTTTGAAGCAGTCCCTTCACCACCAAGTAGCATATAGAGATTAGCAATCTATAAGTCTGGTTATTACGGTTATACTGAATATTCCAGTTAACTGTATAAAGGTCTATCGGTTCTACGTCCCCGAAATAAACCATTAGTTTTCTAAGCTCTTTTTTACGAGCTTTTGAAATATCAGAACGAAGCAACAGCTCAACTGTTGATTTTATTATTCTGTTCATCGTTCCATTAACAGAGAACTCATCGTAAGTACAAATCATCTGCTTCTTTAACATGGTTTGCGTCTTAATGGACTCTGCAATATCTATTTTTCCGCGAAGAGCAGATAGCGGTTCTGTTTGAGGAATGTATTCTTTTCCAAGACCTCGCTTTATCTGAACAGCTATACCTTTTGCCAGTATTGCTGCCATAAGCTCTGCGGTATTATTAAATTGTTCCGTAGCTATATTCTTGTAACCTTGCTTATTCAAAACCTGAAAAGCATACGACAGCATATAGTAGACATTCTGTATAGGTATCACTTAACCGCGCTCCTTAAATTGTTGCTCCAATCTTTTACTTTTAATGGCTCATCGAACCAATACTCTTTCAGTAGTGGAATAAGCTCATATTCAACAATTCCTGACAGGCTCTGGTCATCAATAGAATCTGCAGATAGATTGCAGAAGTAACTATGTCCGATACAGAAACCGTCGCCTAATGATTCATCTGCAGAAATTGCATTGTTGAGGTTTTCTACACAATTGATAAGCTTGTTGAACTTTTCATTATCAATTGCCATTCTATATTCTCTAAAACCATCGGTTTCAAATCCCGGTTTAATTTCAAAGAAAGCGAATCTTCGTCTTAAAGCATAGTCAAGCATTGCCAAACTTCTATCAGCAGTATTCATCATACCGATAATATAGACATTCTTTGGAACCGCAAACTTCTCATCAGAATACAATAATTGAAGTGAAATGCCACGCTTGTCATTTTCAATAAGCATAAACAACTCACCGAAAATCTTACTAAGATTTCCACGATTAATTTCATCAACGATGAAGAAGTAATCATTATCGCTATCAATTTCAGCTTTCTTACAGAAATTATAGAAAGCACCTTTTTTCAACTCAAAACCAGCCGTAGATGGTCTGAAGCCCATAATAAAATCTTCATACGAATAGCTCTGATGGAACTGAACCATCATCACACGCTCAATATCCTTAACACCCATTACAGAATAAGCGAGTCTCTTCGCCGCGAAGGTTTTACCAACACCCGGAGCACCTTGAAGAATGATATTCTTTTTCGTTTTCAAGATTCCGACCAATCTGGAATACTCTTCTTCCGGCATGAACACTTCGTCTAAGAAATCTTCTGCTGTATAAACTGGATAATTCTTTGTTGCTTCTTCAACATCGTCCTCAGTTTCATTCTCGAATAAGGCATTAAGTTTTTCTACATACTCAGTGTAAGCTGTGATATCGGTAAGAGTTTTCATAACAGCCTGCCCCGGATGTGGCCATTCTCCATTATGAGTCCAATTTACCTTTCTGTAGTTAGCATATTCATCGGTTCTTTCATCATCATACTCATAATCTGATGTAACAACACCGCGCCCAACTAACTGATACATACCTTTCTTAACGAAAATGATGTCGCCGACTTTCATCTCATTTGCAAACTGCCATGTAGCATGTGCAGCATTTTTATATGATAAAGACGGGTCAATGACCTCTTTCATTTTTGCCTTCATAGCATCTTTGGAATCGAAAGCTTTTAAATCACCAATTTCGCCCCAGCCAATTGCCATGATACCAGCCTTGTAGAATTCACTCCACATTGAAGAATTCTCTCCCGGAGAATAAATCCAGTAATGAACTGTATCAACATCATCATCTGCCAAAGCAGAACTACCGCTATCACGCTTATTCTGATTTTCAGATACGCCTTTTTTGAAAATGTCTGAAGCAAGTTCGTCAGTCATATCAACAGTTTTTCCTGCTTCTGTTAGTGTCCATACACCATAAACGCTCTTATCAATGTATCCTGCACTAACAAGATAATTACGAGCAAATGCCACTTCATTTTCGAACTTGTTTACATTGTTCTTTCCTCTTGTTGCATTCACTTCTTCGTCTGACAATTTCTCATTTTCTATAATTTTCTTTCGAGCATCCGCTGGTGTTGCTGAGCCTCCAAGGTCACGTAACGCCTGAATTAATGGTTTAAACCAACGGAGGAATGCAGCTTTTGAAGCTTTTTTACCAGTTGCAGCCGCCTTTTCCTGATTCACCTGTTCAGAAATCATCCACGCATAGTAGGATAATTCTGGATAATTCTTATAATCATAAGAACCTTCATTCAAAGCAGTCGTGCAAGAATCCTTTACAAACAGATAATCTTCAGCTTTTGGAAGCTTATTGATTTTTGTTTTTACAGCCTCAACAAACTCAGCAGGCATATTTTCAACATTAGTAAGATACCATCTGTTTCTGGAATCTAAATTAATAAAGCAATATGGACGAATCCAATAAAGACCCATTGTCAAATTCCAGCGGATACATAACTGGTCATGAACCAAATCGTACCATTTTGAGAATTCTTCACGATTCTCTTCGTTATCTTCATCCGCTAAGGCAAGTGCAGCTTCAAATACATTCCAGATGTTATCAATGTCATCTTCTTTTCTGTCGTCCTTAAATCCATAAAATGTTGCCTTTAAGTTGTTAAGGACTGGGATGCCATCAAAGTTATCCGGAACCTTAGCCTCAACACCAAACTCTTTAGCAAAGCTTCCAATGATGGCAATTCTGTTTGCATTTGTTATTCCTTTATTGAAAAGGCCAAAAACGGTAAATGGGTCAATGTCTATTATTTCATCGCCGCTTTCCAACTTAGGAACTTTCATGTCAATAGCAGCATAAACTGCATTGATTTTACTTATAAGTGATTTACGGTCATTTTTGAATGACAGGAGCTTTGAAGCAAACTCCGAATAAAAATCTATCCATCCAAATTGCACAATAATACCTCCTATCAATCAAGACTAGAACTTCCAAGCGGCTCGTAACCGCAGGACTCTAACATTTCGTTAATTTCATAGATGCTAGTTTCAGCACACGCACTCAATGCGCATCTATATGCATTATTTTGTGGTGTTGTCGGTTTTATATTGAAGTCCGTTTTACCGATTAGCATTTCAGCTTCGGGAACCGACAACTTTAAGCCATAACACAACCCCATAACCGTTTGAACAGTCGTAGGATACTCTTCATTGTTTCTTAATCTTTGAATTGTCTTCTCACCAACCAAAGATGAATCGGCCAACTTCTTGTTAGACAGTTTTCTTTCCTTCATAAGTTGAACTAATGTTTCAGAAAATGCTCCCGGATATAATCGCATAGCATCTGCACTCTTTTTAGCTCCTTGAATCTGCGCTAACAAGGTTTTGTTATGATGATTCACTTCAAATGAGTATTCCTGAGCATTAGGTTGGCCCGGAGTTTTATACATCATTTGAGTATAGTATTTTTGTCCTTGATACTTGGATTCGTAACTGTATCCCATGTCAAACACAAGACAGCATTCATCCATGTGCGCTAGCGCGTATTGTGTAAGCTTGATTTGACCATCTGAGTGTATGATATATTTTTCATCATTAAGGCATACATGACCTTCAATATAAACAAACTTTCCGGTATCGATTGCTTTTCTAAAATCTTTATTTAAGCAGTAGGCTTTAAATAAATCCGTAGATGCAATAGTAAACGACTGGTTATCAGATAGAGCTGATGCATCAAATGTAAATGGAGTAACATACTGTCCGTTAACGTATGTAAGAGCCCCATCCACTTTTGAATAACCCATTTCTCGAATACGCATCTTGACAGCTTGTTTTGATAAACCATAGAAATCCGCAAGTTCTGAAATCATCTCTTCAATTCTATAGCCATCAGTTCCATCAAAAGTGATTTGATATTTTTTTATTAGTTCTGTAATTTTAATCTTTGCGGTCTTGGTTGGCATAAGTATATGAGGTGCTACTCCGTTAGCCTGCCACTCCATCCAGTCAATAGGCTTCCACTTTTCCGTGTCTTTACCATTACTACCAATCGAACACTGAATAATTTTTCCAAGTTCATCATCAGAGCCAAGCATCTTCATTAGGGCATGGTATGGCTGATGTCTAAACCAATGAAAACACTCATGAGCAACTGTGAAATTTACAGTTCCCAGAGTGCGTTCAAAATACACACGCGGGTCGATGAAAATCATTCCACGTTTTGCGTTACGGATGACAATGTTTTTGTTTTTATCTTGGACGTTACCGTCTTCAAAGACAACTAAACCAAATACATCCAATTCAGAAGAAAGGAGTTCTTTCTCGGTAATAGTTAACCCCATATCCTCAGCAATCGCTCTGATTGGTACAGCTACCGGTTCTTGAAGTGCAAGCGGATAATATTTCTCTAAAAACTTCGTAGCTTCATCATCAAATGAAGTTCGTGAAATAATAGGTACCAACTCACCAGAATATTTATCGTTATCTGAATCTTCCTGCTGTTCACATTCTGAAATAGACACAATTTCAAAATGGCTAAGTTCAACTCCTAAGAGTACTTTACAGCGAACACTTAACCATCTTTCTGTGAAAGATACCTTACCACTTTTCGATACAGAGTGTTCAATATCACAAGATACAATTACAGAAAAACCAATAGCTCCATCTTCTACTTGTTCAATATGAATAACATTTTGAATCTCAATATCAGATAATGTCGCACGCTTTTCTTTAACTTCAGTTGCTAAATAATTTAATACCGCGTCTTTAATTTCATCGTAACGACTCTGGTCTATCAACTTCTGCAAAGGACTTTCATCTTGAGCATCATAATAGTCCAGCTTAGAATCGTTTAACTGTTTTCTAATAGCTCGCCAATCTTTCATATACAAATCCATATAAGCTATGAAAGTGGAGTTATGAGTACGCTCCCTCAGATGTATCAATTCATGCAGAATAACATAATCCAAACACTCTATTGGCTTTTGTGCCAACTGAAGATTGAACCATAATTTCTTCTTGTCAGTGTTGCATGTTCCCCAGCGAGTAACCATGTATTTTGTCTGCCATGAATTACATTTCAAACCGGTGATAGTTTCCCACTTAGGAAGAAGTCTTTCAATTTCGTTTTTTAACAGTAAACGGTATTGTTCACGAACATAATTTTCTCGCTGTCTCACAGTACTATCTTCTCTCATGGAAAGAAGCACTTTATCTCCCAGAATTTCAAAACTATTCTTTTGAGAATCCGGAATAAAGGTTAAAAAGTACTGTTTTCCCCAGATGTACATTGTTTCGCCACTAACATACTGACGCTTTGCACTTCGAGGCTGTTGCTGGAACTTTTCAATCTGTTTTTTTATCCAACTGAGATTAGTTCGAGCATACACCTCGATAGCCTTATCATCCATAGATGTTGGCGCTGAAATCACAACATGCCCATCAGGTGGCTTCACCTGAAGGTGCATATTTTTAATATTCTTTTTTTGAATATCAATCGGTATGCCCGAAATCACAATTCTCATCTATTAATATTCCTCCTGTTTCTCAATGATTTTAAAGAGACGCTCAACTTCAGCATCATCATTGAGAATAGCGAATAACGCTCTTTTAATACGGTTTTCTTTTATAGAGTCACCACGGAATCCGCTCATCTTGCTACCCATAACAGCTTTATGAAGTTTAATCGCAAGAGCTTCATCTCCGCCTACGTTATCGTATAAAGCCTGCATCGCTTTGCTCTTTCTAACGCTTTCAGGGTAATCATCATTTTGTTCCGGATGGTCTACATTCTTTGCCAACTTAATGTACTCTTCAAGAAGTTCCTTATAAGAAAGCACTCCTTGCTGTCTATCCTGAATCAGCTTATCCAGAATAGCTGACATCTTTTCATAGTATTTTGGATTGACAGTAACTTTCTCGACCATCTTACGACGAATATTATTTTCGATTGCTTCTGCAGCACCTTCCTTTTGTCCAGAAGGAGTTTCATCATCCGTCATTGTTTCACCTTGGTCGACAACAAAATCAAGCAGTGTCAAATCATCAAATTCACCAATCTTAATGCTATCAGAGGCTACAATATAATTATCAATGAGCTTACGCATATCAGGTTCATAGGCTTTGAAATCTAAGAAATCACCGCTCTTATTCCCGATAGTTTGTTTTAACTCAATATAGAAATGCACTTTATTTTCATAAGCATTAAGCTCCGTTGCAGAACAAATATCTACCATATATTGTTTTGCTTCAGCATAAGCACGAACTAAACTGCTTACGAGTTTATATAATTTTTCACGAAGGCGAGCATAGATTTCATCCATGTCTTCGCTCATGCCAGATACACCACAGAAATAGTGAAGATACTGTAAATCTTCTCTAGGCGCTTCGACACCTTCGCACAATTCTTCCAGTTCTTCATAAACTTCTCTGAAATGTTTAATTGCCTCATCGCCTCTATCTTTTATGAGTCCATCAACATCTTCAGGGTCATAGTTTTCAAATGCGCCGGACGTGTACTTGTCCATAGCATTCTTCAAATCACCGAAAAGCTGCTTATAATCAACAATGTAACCAAACTCTTTAGTATCACCATCAAGTCTGTTTACACGACAGATAGCTTGGAAGAGTCCATGGTCTTGCATGCTCTTATCAATATAAAGATAAGTACAAGGCGGTGCATCAAATCCTGTAAGAAGCTTATCCACAACAATGAGCAACTTCATATTTGCCGGCTCATCAATAAATTTTTCCTTTACCTCTTTCTCGAAATCTTCAACTTTCTTTTGGATGGATACTTTCTCCGGAAGATTGTTAGGGTCAAGACCTAACATACGAAGATAAATATCGTACTTTTCAAAAGTCTCTGTTTCTTCATCCGCACTTACAGTATCTGTTCTAAGGTCACCGGCTTGCGGTGTATAAGAAGAGATAATGGCACATTTCTTGAAGCCACGCTGCTGGAAAATTTCGTAATACTTGCAAGCTGTATAAATAGAATCAGCAACAAGAATTGCATTTCCGTTTCCGTCCATCAAACGAGGCTTTAAATCAAAGTCCTGAATAATATCCCAAGCTACTCGTTCAAGTCTTGAACGGGAACTATAAATCTTCTGCATGCTGGCCCATTTTTCTTTCAATTTTGCTTTAGCTCTGGTTGAAAGTGTACGGGTCTTAACATCAAACCACTGGTCAATTCTATCGTGTGCAGTAATGTCTTGTGGAATATCTCTATATTCATATCTTAAATCAAGAACAACGCCATCTCGTACAGCTTCATTGTATTTATAGCTGTGAATATATGTACCAAACACCTCAATACTTGTTTTCTTATCTTTTTTAAGAAGAGGTGTTCCAGTAAAACCAATAAAGATAGCTTCCGGCATGATTGCCTGCATTGCAGCATGCAATTTACCTGATTGTGTTCTATGACATTCGTCGACAAAAACAAAGATTTTACCCTTTGCCTTGAAGTCTGCGGGTAGTGCCTTCTTCAATTCATCAATATATTTATCGTAGTCAGATTCCGTTGCCTCTCCGCCACGACGACCAAACTTATGAACCAAAGAGCACAATAATGAATCATCATAAGAATTCAATTTTTGTAACAAATCATCGCAACTTTTGGTTCTTGCGATTTTCTCATCGACACCTTTGTATGTCTTTTCAATCTGCTCATCAAGTTCATCTCGGTCAGTAACAATTAGAACTCGTGAATTCTCATCCCCACCATTGGCAAGAATCCATTTAGAAAGCCATACCATAGTAAGTGTTTTACCACTTCCTTGTGTGTGCCATATGATACCACCGCGCTGTTTAGCTAATCTATTCTGAGTACGCTTAATACCGTAGAACTGATTGTAGCGACATACTTTCTTTATTCCTTTGTCATAAACAACAAAGTTTTCAACAAGGTCAACAAAACGTCTCTTATCGAACATCTGATAAAGCTGTTGGAGTAGAACATTATCAAGATGTTCACAGTAAGCCATGATACGTGCATCTTCTGGGTCACGCTCATCTTCGTTTTCATGAAATCCATCTGGCTTCCATTCCATATAATATTTTTCGCCAGTAAGAATTGTACCGTAACGCAATCCTTCTGTTTCGTTACCAGCCATGCAGAACTGCATTGTAGTGAAGAAAGGTGCGATAAAACCATCTTTCTGGTTTGTCAAATTCTGTCGAATACCATTTGAAACAGATACACTACTTTTCTTCAATTCAATGACTGCCATCGCAATACCATTTACATAGATTACGAGGTCTGGTCTTTTCTCTTGACGGTCAACTACTGTAACTTCTTCTGCAATTGCAAAATCGTTATTTGTAGGTGTAACAACATCCATGAAGTAAACTGTCTTTGGTGCACCTTCTGGTGTCTCTTTGACTTTTGCTCCATACTTCAAAAGTGTATATACATTTCGGTTTGCATCATATAGGCCATGAGTCATATCGCCTGCTGCTTTAACCAGTTCAGCAACAGCCCCATCTATTAACTTCTGACTGTAACCGCTAAGGCGTAAATACGCACGAAGACGGTCTTCACGAATATTTTTATTTTCGACATCTTGTAAATTGTCTAAATAGTTATAATCAAGGATATCTCTATCCTTAAAGAAGCTAACCACACGGTCTTGGGTTGCTCTTTCAGGGTCGCCAATACTCATGCGCAATTCCTCCTTATACTAATCTAATTTTTCCTGTAAGCAGGTCATTCATCATACCTGTTTTAAGATTTTTATATTTATCAAGTTTTTCTTCAAGCTGACATATATCTTTTTCTATATCAGCCATCATACTAGTTATTGCTATTCTTTCATCCTTTTTAGGAATAGGAATTATAAAGTTTCTAACATCTTCTACTGTAAGATTATGTTGTGCACCAGCTTTTTCGTTTTCAAATATCATTCTCTGCCCGTTAGGACTTAACAGGTACAACATAGCCCACTCAACCAATTCCGGATTTTTAAACTTTGCTACACCAACAGCTCCACCGACAAATGCAGTTCTATCATTATTGAATAATGCTACATTGCCGATTCTTCCAGAGATAGATATAAGTAAGCATACCTCATTTAGGAGAATCTTCGGATATTTATACGCAATTGAAACAGGTATGTAAAAGTCTGTATCAAAGTTGATGGTATACCCTTCGAAATCCTTATTCTGTATAAAAGGCAACGTGCTGTTATAATTTACCTGTACTAATGATGGTTTTATCTCAGCGCTATAGTCGAATCCTGTTTGTTTTGTAACCAAGACACACAATTCATCAATTGATTTAGCATCCCATTTAGAAGTGAATCCCGGAAGTCTTTCATCACCAGATAAATATCTTTGCATTACTCCAGTTTTGATATTCTTCTTTTTTTCTATTTCTTTTTCTAAAATATCGATTAGGTCATCAATATCCGATAATGCATCTGCAATAGTTCTCTGCTCATCAACTAACTCAGGAATCTCCAGCAATATTGATTCTAGCGCCTTCTTTGATAATTCTAAAAAAGTAGAGCCATAAGCTTTTGACACCATTTCGTTTTTCTTTAAATGAAGCGCATAATACAAGAAATTATTATCTGTTCCTTGCTTTACAACAAGATTTTTAAAGCCTTGATTAGTGCACATCTCACTATCTGCAATAGCCATTTCGCCGATAGTAGCACGGCTACATAGCATAATTGTTCCTGCAGGGAATAAAGTTGCGGAGCTGTTGTCTACACCGCTTTCTGTTATCTTTCGCTCTGTTGAATCAAGATACCTTTTATGATTTTTCGTAATATCAGATGGTGTACACCACAAAACACTTCCATCCCAATACTCTGGCACGTTTGTACTTGGAGTACCACCACTCAATATATCTACACAATCACCAATAGTAACTGTTTTCCATCCGTCTACCATGTAAAGCCCATCCTTTCCAGATGACACTTCACTTTATCCTCATAAGTCGATGCTTTCTTTATAAGTTCCGGAAGGGTATCTTCATAACGTTTTGAAAGTTCTATAATACGGTCTGCCAACTGATGAGAAATAGCAGCATACAAATCATATATTCCATTTCCGATTGTGTAATACCATTTTCTATTGATTAACAAATCAAGAATTTCTTCGTCAGTTAGGGAAGCATATCTGTCGCGAGCTTTTTCATCTAGAGCTTTATCCTTGTCTTTAAGAAGCTTTGTTGACTCTTCTGATTTCTTAGCAAGCTCATATGCTTCTTTTAGTTCTTTATAATCATCAGTATATGCATCAGGTACAGGCGCCTCAGCACGAGCAACAGCAAGCGCATATGCAACAGAAGCTTTTGTAACTGTTCCTTTTTCTGTATATGCCACTTCTAAGATAATGTTGTTGCTGATGTAATCAACATACTCCTTCTTTTTCATAGGAAGCATGCTTTGAAGTTTTACAAGTCCATCAATCAAAGGAGTGTGAACATTACTCATTATCTCATCCATCTTATCTTGGATGTCCTTGCTTTTTACTTTTCCACCTTCTGCGATTTCTGATAACGCTGAATCTTCAGCTGAATCTTCGACTAATGTCATAAGTCTTGAATCGGTTTCAGCAACAATCTCAGTAAGGTCGTCCATAGCCTTCTTTTCTTCAGGGAAAAGTTCTGAAATAATAATTGATTTAGGAATCAATTTGCCTTTCCAGCCAGCAACCTTAAGTTCCGGATTACCATCTGCATCTGTTTTCTTTGTTTCTTTCATTATATTTTCTGTTTCTCTTGCCACACCATAGCCATTTTCTTCAGAAATAATAAGAGAAACATCATCACTGAGCACCTCATTCCAATAAGAAAGAAGCACCTGATATACATCATATTTATCAATTAACGTGATACCCTCAAACTCATTTAGGATAACCTGTGCTAATTCCACAATAAGTTCTTTAGCTGATACCTCATCATTTAGTGTTTTAAGTTTCGTATCTGCATATGCTTTCCAATTGGCAAATGCAACATCAATCATCTCTCCATAAGCAGCGAATTCAGCATTTGAATAAGTTGTCTGGCGGATTTCATCTTCGTCTACATTCAATTTATAATAACCTTCACTGAATACACTTAAAAGTTCTTCTTTCAATGTAGGGAAAGCAGTCCAGAATTTACCCAGTGCATCTATATCAGCTGCAGGAATACCACCGTGAATATGGGCATAGATATTCTGGATATCTTCAGGTTCTGAAGAATCTATATAACGAGAAATATTTAAATTATAGCCATTCTTCTCTTTAATCTCTTTATTAGGTACAAAACGAGCATACTTAGGATTAGTTGTAATCTGCTCATTAAATGTAGTAACAATACGATAGATATCCTGTTCACGAAGTCTATTTTTGCTACCATCTTTAACATATCCTTTACCAGCATCAATCATAAAGATTCCAGCACGATTGTCTGCGCCCTCTTTATCAATAATCAAGATACATGCAGGAATACCTGTACCAAAGAAAAGGTTAGGTGGAAGACTGATAATTCCCTTAATCCAACCCTTATCAACTATAGTCTGTCTGATTGTTGCTTCCGCATTTCCACGGAATAAAACTCCGTGAGGAAGAATGACTGCAGCCTTACCTGTTGATTTAAGAGTCTTTAAAATATGCATCAACCATGCATAGTCACCATTCTTTTCAGGCGGTCTATCTCCATAGCCGGTAAATCTTCCAAATTCCTTTAGCCCATCAGACCAATTCTTAAGCGAAAATGGCGGATTAGCTACTATATAATCAAAACGCTCTAACTCAGAAGCATCGTCACTTCTTACAAACTGAGGGTCAGAAAAAGTATTACCAGCCATAATCTTAATAGTTGCTTTATTATGAAGAACAGCATTCATTTTTGCTAGACCTGCTGTAGAGCCTTCTTTTTCCTGACCATATCCAGAAATTTCAAAAGGAGCCTCAGCTAATGCTCTAATCAACAAAGAGCCACTACCACAAGCCGGGTCACACACAGTTGCATCATGGTCAGTACATTTATCTATTCCTATAACTTTTGCCAGAATACGTGACACTTCTGTCGGAGTATAAAATTGACCCTTACTTTTTCCACTCTCAGTAGCAAAGTTTCTCATCAAATACTCATAAGCATCGCCAATGATGTCGTCACCTTCAGCTTTGTTTTTAGAGAAATCTAATTCTGGACGCTGGAAAATAGCGATAAGTTTTGTAAGCTTATCTACCATTTCCTGTCCTTTACCGATTTTTGCTTCATCATTAAAATGTGCAATATTAATAACACCCTTCAAGCTTTCATTCACTTCAGCAAGACGAGCAATTACTTTATCAATTCCTTCACCAATGTTTTTCTTGTTTTTAAGCGCAATAAAATCGTCGAAAGAACAACCAGTTCTTTTTTCAGGGTCAGAATTCGGGTCATGTGCTTTATCGAAAACAGTCAAATCTCCGTACTTCTGTCCTTTGTATTTATCTGTTACATACTTCATAAACAAAAGAGTCAGTATGTAATCTTTATATTGTGATGCATCCATTCCTCCACGTAATGCATCGCAGCTCGCCCAAAGTGAGCTGTATAATTCCGTTTTCTTTACTGCCATAATCCGTATCTCCTTTAGATTAATCTGCCATTAGCCAATAGCACTTTTTCCGCTCTTTACCCATGCATCAAGTTCAGAACATTTAAACTTCCACTGTTTTCCGATTTTATGAGCCGGAATCCCTTTATTGTTACGAATCCAGCCTCTTAGCGTAACCGGTTTAATGCCAAGGTACTCTGCGGCTTCTTCAATATTAATCCATTTATCATTTATATTTTTGTCCATATCATTACCTCTCGAAGCTCGTAGTTACAATACGCCATCTAATATTATACTTATAACGAAGTCGAAAAACAAGGTGTTTGTTGATATTTGTTGATATTTAGCGTCATTTTCGTTATATTGACTAAACTCAAAAAATTTTTATCATCATTTTTCACTCTGCCGGACATGCATGTGTCCGGTCTTTTTTATTTGAATCATCTTACGTTTCTCAAATTCAACTATCTCATTTCACTCAATTACCCCTGAAAAAAGGACATAACCATGTCCGGGGTTTTAGTTTCAATATCTGGCATATTTATAGCAGTTAATTAGAGCTCGTCCCGGACAAGACGTTAAACTGTCTGACCCAACTATCAATTCACCATCTTCGTGGCCACGTGGTGTGTTTGCAATTGATAGAAAGGTCTCACAAGTAAATACAGTGCCAGCTTAGCAAACGAGCTGGTCACCAGAAACAAAGCGGAGCAGTCCGCATGAGGTGACCAACTATGAATATTAATACTGGCAGCCATGCTTCTTTACTCCGCTTGGAAATTCAAGCCAACGGAGGTAAAAGACATGGCAAATTTAGACAATCAGAGTCAAAGATTCATCTACATTCGTTCACTCAAGGAAAAAGTTCCTTGTACTGAACAGCAATTTCAGGAATTCTATCGTGAAGCAACTCGTATCCGTAAGAAAGAACAGTACTACCATCGCTGCAAGTGCCCTAAGCAGTTCATCTGGGCCTGTGATGGCGATTGCGACAACTGTGAACATCATTTAGGTTATGGACTTCTTTCACTTGATGCTCCTAATACCGAGGATGGCAGCACCCTTCTTGAATCAGAAGAGCTTGCTACTCCTGACTTAATGGAAGAAGTCATCAGCGACAGAATCTTATTAGAACAGCTCTACCGGCGTTTAAGAGAGCTTGACCCGGATGCGGACAAGATTATCGAATACTGGAAAGACGACAGCTCTATCTCCGACAGAGAAATTGCAAAGCGCTTAGGTCGTAAACAGCGTACCTTTGCAGACCAAATGAAGAAAATCAGAACCGAACTTCATAAGGTTCGCGGCTACTAATATATAGGTAGCAACACGTCCCTCTGACCTTCCATCAAAAGATAGTCAGAGGGATTTTAACTTTTTTCAAAATTTCTCCGCTCAAATCGTCTCCCTCTCTCCAGTGGGAAAGTGTAAGGCACGAAACAACAAGCCTTGCAACTAACACAGATTGGAGGTGACGACGATGAGAGAACACTACTTCGATTCCGGTGGTACCGACGCAGAAGTGATTGCAGTACTTAAAGCAATCAGTCAGGTATCAGCAAGAATGGCGAGAAATATGACAATCCTCGCAAAGCAAAGACAATCTAAGGAAGGAGAAATTCACCATGAGCAAAATGAGCGATATGGCTATGACTATCGAAGAGTTACGCAATGCAGCCGCTGCTATTAATGAAGCAGCCAATTGGTTAGCTGCACAGTTTAGCTCAAATGCTGATGCGACTCCGGTAGCAGAAGCAAAAACAGAAAAGAAACCGGAACTTACATTAGAGGAAGTACGTGCTGTCTTAGCAGAAAAGTCCCGTGCAGGACATACAGCTGCTATCCGTACTCTGCTTCAGAAATATGGAGCTAAGAAGTTATCCGGTGTTGACCCTAAACACTATGAGGCCTTGTTAAAGGATGCGGAGGAACTGGATGATGGCAAGTAAAGCACATGCGGTCTTATCCGCTTCAGCATCACATCGCTGGCTTCACTGTCCGCCTTCAGCAAGGTTATGTGAAACCTACGAAGACAAAGGTAGCGACTACGCTGCCGAAGGAACTGATGCTCATGAGCTTTGCGAGTACAAGCTTCGTAAAGCATTAAACATGAAAGCTTCAGACCCTACTGAAAACTTAACATGGTACAGCGAAGAAATGGATGACTGCGCTAATGGCTATGCATCCTACATCCTTGAACAGGTAGAAGCAACTAAGGAAACCTGCGCTGACCCGGTCGTCTTAATTGAACAGAGAGTTGATTTCTCTCGCTGGGTTGAACAGGGATTCGGAACAGCCGACTGCATCATCATCGCAGATGGTACTCTTCGCATCATTGATTACAAACACGGACTTGGTGTTCTTGTATCAGCCGAAGATAATCCGCAGATGAAATGCTATGCACTAGGTGCCTTAGAGCTGTTCGATGACATCTACGACATTGATAGCGTCAGCATGACCATCTATCAGCCTCGTCGTCAGAACATCTCTACCTATGAATTAAGCAAAGAAGATTTATACGCTTGGGCCGATGAAGTGTTGAAGCCTACTGCAGAACTTGCCTTTGCCGGTGATGGCAATTTCCTTTGTGGAGAATGGTGTGGTTTCTGTAAGGCCAAACATGAATGTCGTGCCAGAGCTGAAGCCAATCTTCTGCTTGCACAGCATGATTTCAAGCTTCCACCACTTTTGGAGGATACAGAAATTGAAGTCATCTTATCTCGTGTGGATGAGCTTGTATCATGGGCATCCGATATTAAGGAATACGCTCTTCAGCAGGCAATCAGCGGTAAGGAATGGACTGGCTGGAAGTTAGTCGAAGGTCGTTCTAACCGCAAGTACTCAAATGAAGCTGCAGTAATTGAAGCAGTCACAGATGCTGGATTTGACCCTTATGAAAAGAAGCTTCTTGGTATCACAGCCATGCAGAAGCTTTTAGGTAAATCTCGCTTCGATGAACTTCTTACAGCCTACATCGAAAAGCCGCAAGGCAAACCTACTCTCGTTCCGAAAAGCGATAAGCGTCCGGCTATGAACAACGCAAAATCTGATTTTATGGAGGAAAATTAAATGAACAAGAATGTAAAAGTATCTAATCCTATGAAGGTAATCACTGGCCCTAACACTCGTTGGTCTTACGCTAACGTGTGGGAGCCTAAGTCAATCAATGGAGGTACACCTAAGTACAGCGTATCTCTTATCATCCCTAAGTCTGACACAAAGACTGTTGCAAAGATTAAGGCTGCAATCGAAGCTGCCTACAAGGAAGGCGAAAGCAAGCTTAAGGGTAACGGTAAGTCTGTTCCTGCTCTTTCTGTCATCAAGACTCCGCTTCGTGATGGAGACCTTGAAAGACCTGATGATGCAGCCTATGCCAATGCATACTTTGTCAACGCCAACGCTACATCTGCACCGGGTATCGTAGATGCAGACCGCAATCCTATTCTTACTCGCTCTGAGGTTTATTCCGGTGTCTATGGTCGTGCTAGCATCAGCTTCTACGCTTTCAACAGCTCTGGTAATAAGGGAATTGCCTGCGGTCTTAACAACTTACAGAAGATTCGCGATGGTGAGCCTCTTGGTGGTAAAGCAAGTGCTGAGTCTGATTTCGCATCTGATGAAGATGACGATTTCCTTGATTAATGGAGGTGCCGACTATGGAAATGATTGAAACTATCCTTATCATCATCCTTCTTTCTATCTGGCTTGTATTTAGCGTGGTATTCCTTATCACTGCTATCCAGAACTTCATCAACGACCGCAAGCGTGAACAGCGCGAAGCTGAGAAGGACAAGCGTGACCTTGAATATCACAAAGCTCGTATGAAGGAATACAGCAAATAAATATCCAACCGGAGGTGGCCACAGTCATCTCTGGGACTTTGAAAACGAGGTGACAATCTATGGAAAATATTATTAATATCGCAAACCAGATTATTGTTTACTCCGTCTGTTACACTCTTATCTTCGTTGTCTATGGATATGTGTTCTACCACGTATTCAAGTTCATCGCACAGATTTTAATTTGTGCTTATAAGAAACTTGCAGCAGATTGGCGTAAGTGGCGCTCTGGTAAATAACATCAAGCAGGCGGCAGGAAGGAACACAACCTCTCTGCCGCTTGTGTTATAGAAAGGACAAGCTAATGAAAACATTAAGTATTGATATCGAGACTTATAGTGATGTACAGCTTCCAAAGACTGGTGTGTATCGTTACTGCGAGTCCGATAATTTTGAAATATTACTCTTCGCCTACAGCATCGATAGCCAGCCGGTTCAGGTGGTTGACTTAGCCTGTGGTGAAACTATCCCGGAAGAGATAATTGTTGCACTTGAAGATAATACTGTTATTAAGTGGGCCTTCAATGCAGCATTTGAACGTATCTGTCTTTCGAGATTTCTTGGGTACCCTACCGGGACTTATCTTAATCCTGAAAGCTGGCGCTGTTCCATGATATGGGCTGCCACGATGGGACTGCCTTTATCGTTGGAAGGTGTCGGTGCTGTGCTAGGTCTTGAAAAGCAGAAGCTTACAGAGGGAAAAGACCTCATCAAATATTTCTGCCAGCCTTGTGCCGCAACAAAAAGTAATGGTGGCAGAACTCGAAATCGTCCTTTTCATGCACCAGATAAATGGGAAGCCTTCAAGCGTTATAACATCCGTGATGTAGAAACTGAGATGGGCATCCAGCATAAGCTTCGCAAATTTCCTGTTCCTGATGAAGTCTGGGAAGAATATCATATCGACCAAGAAATCAATGACCGTGGTGTTAGACTTGATATGGAATTGGTACAGCAGGCAATTGCAATGGACACTCGTTCTCGTGAAGAATTAACTACTGCCATGAAAGATATGACTGCACTCGAAAATCCAAACTCCGTCCAGCAGATGAAACAGTGGTTATCGGATAATGGTATCGAAACAGATAGCCTTGATAAGAAAGCTGTTGCAGAGCTCTTAAAAGAAGCACCAGATAATCTTGCAGATGTACTTACACTTCGTCAACAACTTGCAAAATCATCTGTGCGTAAATATCAGGCTATGGAAAAGACAGTCTGCAGTGATGGTCGTGCTCGTGGCATGTTCCAATTTTACGGAGCTAACAGAACCGGAAGATTCTCCGGTCGTAATATCCAACTGCAGAACCTTCCACAAAACCACCTGCCGGATTTATCGGAAGCTAGGAGTCTTGTAAGAAGCGGTGATTTTGATGGCGTTGAACTCTTATATGAAGATGTCCCTGATACTTTATCCCAGCTTATAAGAACTGCATTCATTCCAAGAGAAAACGCCCTTTTCTATGTGGCAGACTTCTCCGCAATTGAAGCGCGTGTCATAGCTTGGTTTGCAGGTGAATCTTGGAGGCAGCAGGTCTTTGAAAAAGGCGGTGACATCTATTGTGCTTCTGCTTCTCAGATGTTTAAGGTTCCGGTTGAAAAGCACGGAATCAATGGTCACTTGCGTCAAAAAGGTAAGATTGCAGAATTAGCACTTGGTTATGGAGGCAGTGTCGGTGCCTTAAAAGCAATGGGTGCCCTTGATATGGGCCTTAGTGAAGATGAACTTCCTGCTCTGGTGGATGCATGGAGACAAGCCAACCCTCGTATCGTTGAATTCTGGTGGGCAGTCGACCGTGCTGTTATGGAAGCTGTTAAATATAGACATACCACTACAGATAATGGTCTGACCTTCTCCTGCAAAAGCGGTATGCTGTTCATCACCCTTCCTTCAGGCAGAAAGCTCGCATATGTGAAGCCGAAAATCGGAACCAATAAGTTCGGAGGTTCCTGCATCACCTATGAAGGCATTGGTGGTACTAAGAAATGGGAACGTCTCGATTCCTACGGGCCAAAGTTCGTCGAGAATATTGTACAAGCAACTGCTCGTGATATTTTGTGCTATGCCATGAAAACACTACGCTGCTGCTCCATTGTGATGCATATCCATGATGAACTTGTCATCGAAGCTGACCCGAAGGTCTCTCTTGATGCAATCTGTGACCAGATGGGTAGAACTCCACCTTGGGCTAAAGGCTTACTTCTTCGCGCGGATGGGTATACCACACCTTTTTACAAAAAAGATTAAATATCTCCGCTCAAACCGAGCGTTCATCTCCAGTGGGAAATTAGAGGTGGACGCTCTTTTTATGTCTGCCGGAAAGGAGGACTCTGGTATGAGCATCAGTAAATACAACAGCGAAGGTTATCCTGACCCAACGGCACACGGTGCCTTGGAGATTATTGAACAGGAAGAACATGCCCTTCGCGCTTTCAGGCCTATCGTCTATATCTGCTCACCCTATGCTGGTGACGTCGAAGCAAACGTAATTGCCGCAAGACGATACAGTCGTTTCGCAGTGGATGCTGGATATATCCCGATAGCACCACATTTGCTATTTCCACAATTCCTTGATGATGCAAATCCAAAAGAACGTGAGCTTGGCTTGTTCTTCGGAAACGCTCTGATGAGTAAATGTTCTGAAGTTTGGATATTTGGCAGTCACATCTCAGAAGGAATGAAAGCAGAAATCAACCGCGCCAAGTGGAAGAACTACCGCTTGCGCTATTTCACAGAAGAATGTTAGGAGGTTTAAGACCATGTATGAAATTAGAGAAAACAGACGCAGATTAAAAGACGGAACAGAAATTACTACTTATTCACGCGATATCTATAGCTGCAACATCTTAGAAGTTGAAGCAGGCTCTACCGGTTATATGGGAGGCGATACAGGTCATGGTGGTCGCACCTACTTCCGCATCAAAGATGAAGGTTGTACCGATATGGATGTTCGTGTTATGCGTGACCGCTTTGGTGATACAGAAGGCTTCGAGGTTATGCTTGGTGGAGATTGCGAACTTGAAACCATGATTCGTGCTTTGAAGTTCATCACTAAGGTTCTGGAAGATTCTGTAGAGGAGGTATACGACTAATGTTTACTATCTATAGCGCAGATGTTACTGGCAATCCGGGTAACTGTTCCTACCCTCATAAGACCATTGTCTTAGATGAAGCCAGTCTTAAAACAGCAATCAGCCATGACTATGTATGTGCTGAATATAAAAACAACTACCGCAATGGTGATAACTTCATCGGCAGCGATTGCTTACCTGTAGATTGTGATAACGACCACTCTGAAAATCCTGATGATTGGGTCACACCTGAAAATGTCATGCAGGCGTTTCCGGGTGTAACATTCGCAGTCCACTTCAGTCGTTTCAATAACAAAGAGAAGAATGGCAAACCTGCCAGACCGAAGTTCCATGTTTTATTTCCAATCGATTATGTATCCGATGCTACGCTCTACAGCGATATGAAGAAGCTAGTGAATTCCATCTTTCCTTACTTCGATACACAGGCACTGGATGCAGCTCGTTTCTTCTTTGGAACCGCGGCAGCTGATGTTGCTTTGTATCCGGGACGTATGAATTTAACAGAGTTTTTGGATGAAGATATATTCGATGAAGATATGGAAGATGGTCAGTACGATGGCACAATCATTCCTGAAGGAAGTCGTAATGCAACCATGTCCAGATTCGCTGGTCGTGTCATCAAGAAATATGGTGATGGCGATAAAGCTTATCAGGCCTTCCTTGAAGAAGCTGCTAAGTGTGTGCCACCGCTTGATAACAGTGAATTATCTACCATCTGGCACAGCGCACAGAGATTCTTCGCTCGCGTTGCCCAGCAGGATGGTTATGTTGCACCTGAAGTATATAACGACCCTTCTTGTTATAAACCGGAGGATTATTCCGATGTTGGTCAGGCTGAGGTGTTAGCAAAATACTTCTCAAATGAACTTCGCTACTCTCCGGCTACACACTTTATTCGTTACTCTGACCACTACTGGCAGGAAAGCGAACCCGGCGCACAGGCTGTGGCACATGAGCTTACCCGTCGTCAGATGAAGGAAGCCAACAGCGATTTGATGGAAGCTCTCGACAAAATGAAAAACTGTGGTGCTCAGAATATCCTTGATAGCACATCCAAGTCCAAGGCTGAACAGCTTATGAACGAAGAACAGCTTCAGGTATATCAGGAGTTTCTTGCAGCCAAGGCATATTTGAACTTTGCTATTAAACGTCGCGATTCCAAGAATGTCACTTCTACCTTAAAGGAATCACATCCGATGCTTGAGATTTCACCAAGGGACTTAGATGCAGATTGTTTTGCACTTTGTACACCTGAAGCTACCTATGACCTTCGTAAAGGTATCGCCGGAGCACGTGAACATTGTGCAGATGACTTTATTACCAAAATCACCTCGGTATCACCAAGTCAGAAAGGTATGCCTATATGGTTGGATAGTTTGAATCTTATCTTCCAGCATAATCAGGAACTTATAGATTATGTGCAGATGATTTGTGGCCTTGCTGCTATTGGAAAAGTATATGTTGAAGCACTCATCATTGCCTATGGTGATGGTCGTAATGGTAAATCAACATTCTGGAATGCTATCTCTCGTGTGCTTGGACTTTATTCCGGCAATATTTCTGCAGATACCTTAACAGTTGGATGCAGAAGAAATATCAAACCTGAGATGGCCGAGGTTAAGGGGAAGCGCCTTTTGATTGCTGCAGAAATGCAGGAAGGTGCTCGCCTTAATGACTCCACTGTAAAACAGCTTTGTTCTACTGATGATGTGTTTGCGGAAAAGAAATACAAAGACCCTTTCTCCTTCAAGCCTTGTCACACGCTGGTACTGTACACAAATCATTTACCTCGTGTATCAGCATCGGACGATGGTATCTGGAGACGTCTTATTGTTATTCCTTTCAATGCCAAGATTACCGGCAACAGCGACATCAAGAATTACAGTGAATACCTTTATGACAATGCAGGTGAAGCTATTCTTGCATGGGTCATCGAAGGTGCCAAGAAGGTCATTGAGCTGGATTATCAGATTCCTGTTCCTGCCTGTGTTCAGGAAGCCATCAATGAGTACCGTAATCAGAATGACTGGTTCTCTCACTTCCTTGAAGATAAGTGCGACGTGGGCAGCGAGTATAAAGAAAGCTCTTCTGCGCTTTATCAGGCTTACCGTAATTACTGCATGGATACCAACGAGTATGTGCGCAGTACCGCTGACTTCTACTTTGCCTTAGAGAATGCAGGCTATGAGCGTATTACTCAGAACAGAAAGCGTTATTTTAAGGGCCTTCGTATCAGAACTGAGGACGATTTTGAAGAGGAATTCTTAGACTAATGGCTATTATGACAAGGTGTATCAAGGTCTCTGTATAAACTTTTCCATAGCTTATAAAAAGCTATATATAAAAAAGTTCAGTAAATACCATTGATACACCTTGCACATTATGAAATTAAACCCTGATGGGAGGATGACAATGTTAGAAAAAAATATAGAAAACAAGTTAACAACCGCAGTTGAAAAGGCTGGTGGGATTGCACCGAAGTTCGTGTCTCCTAGTTTACGAGGAATGCCCGACCGCCTTGTATTACTGCCTGATGGGGTGTTTGCTTTTGTAGAGCTTAAGGCTCCCGGTGAAAGCCCACGCCCTCTTCAAAGAGCAAGACACAGAAAGCTTCGTTCACTTGGCTTCAAGGTCTATGTGATAGATAGCATTGATGGGATTGGAGGTATGATACATGAACTTCTCTCCACATAATTATCAGTCCTATGCGATTGATTATATTGAAACACATCCAGTAGCTGCTGTACTGCTCGATATGGGTCTTGGCAAGACGGTTATTTCACTGACTGCCATCGCAGACCTTCTATTCGACAGTTTTGAAGCACATCGTATCTTAGTGGTCGCTCCACTTCGAGTGGCCCGTGATACATGGCCAGCAGAAATATCAAAATGGCAGCATCTAAAGCATTTAACTTATGCAGTTGCTGTTGGAACTGTTAAAGAAAGAAAAGCTGCACTTTCAGCAGGCGCAGATATCACAATTATCAATAGAGAAAATCTAGGATGGTTGATTGATAGCAGCGGATTTGAATTTAATTACGATATGGTGATTATCGACGAGCTCTCTTCTTTCAAAAATCACAAGTCCAAAAGATTCCAGTCCTTAATGAAGGTTCGATCAAAGGTAAAACGAATTATTGGTTTGGCTGGTACACCAAGTTCCAATGGCTTGATGGATTTATGGGCAGAATTTAAGCTTCTGGATTTTGGAGAACGTTTAGGTCGCTTCATCACCCACTATCGCAACAACTACTTTATTCCAGATAAGAGAAATGGCGAAATCATCTACTCTTACAAGCCAATGCCTTATGCAGAAGATGCCATCTACAGAAAAATATCGGATATCACGATTTCTATGAAATCTACCGACCATCTGCAAATGCCAGAACTTATTACTTCACAATACGAGGTTCAGTTATCCGAAGAGGAAGAACAGCGCTATGAAGAACTCAAAGCTGACTTCATATTGGAACTTCCTGAAGGAGAAATCACTGCTGCTAATGCTGCTTCTCTTACTGGAAAGTTATCACAGCTTGCTAATGGAGCTATTTATGATGATGAAGGCAATATCGTAGAATTCCACGATAGAAAACTGGATGCTTTAGAGGATATTATCGAATCCGCAAATGGCAAACCACTTCTGGTGGCCTACTGGTTCAAACATGATTTACAGCGTATCAAGAAACGCTTTGATGTCAGAGAAATAAAGACCAGCAAAGATATTATCGATTGGAACAATGGTGATATTCCGGTTGCAGTCATACATCCAGCTTCTGCAGGTCATGGTTTGAATCTTCAGGCTGGTGGTTCTACACTTATCTGGTTCGGGTTGACATGGTCGCTGGAATTATATCAGCAAACCAACGCCCGTTTATGGAGACAAGGCCAATCTTCCGGTACCGTGGTTATCGAGCACATCATTACCAAAGGTACCATTGATGAAAGAATCTTGAAGGCTTTATCTCTAAAAGAAGTATCGCAGAATGCACTTATTGATGCAGTAAAAGCCAATCTATGACAACCTATGAAAACACGTGCCAATCCAAGGGAAAATCTTTAATTCCGGAGGTATTGCATGAACGCAAAAGAATATTTATTACAGGCTCGTTATCTTGATGAGCGTATTACTTCAAAGACACAGCAGATAGCTTCTCTTAATGACTTAGCTACCAGATGCACCACTACCTTTTCTGATATGCCTCGTAATCCGAATCGTGGTGGTTCCCGTTTAGAAGACTGCATTATAAAGATATTAGATTTGGAAGATGAGCTAAAAGCTGATATCGCAAAGCTTGTAAATCTCAAGAAAGAAATCATGGAAGTTATCAAAGCTGTTCCTAATGTGGAATACCAGACCCTTCTTGAAAAGCGATATCTTTGCTTTATCACTTGGGAGCAGATTGCTGTGGATATGAACTACTCTATGCAGCATGTCCATCGTATGCATAGCGCAGCTTTAAAGGAAATCGTAGTTCCAGAAAAGGATGAGAGCTAATGTGATAGAATGAGAGTCTTCTCTTATGATAGTATTACAATAGAGAAAAAGAAAATCACAGGAAGCCTTGTAGGTCACACCCGACCCACAGGGCTTTTCTTATGCCTACAAGGAGGTGTTTCGTTTGCCAAGACGACCAAAGAGACCCTGTTCTTATCCCGGCTGTCCCAACCTTACTGACGGTCGCTTCTGTGAAGAACACGCCAAGACTGAGGCCAAACGCTACGAACGATACGAACGTGACCCTGCTACCAAGAGAAGGTATGGCAGAGCTTGGAAGCGCATCAGAGATAGCTACGCTGCTGCCCATCCGCTTTGTGAAGTCTGCCTTGAGAAAGGTGTGTACACGCCAACCGAGGAGATACATCACATGAAGCCTCTATCCCAAGGTGGAACACACGACAGAGAGAACTTAAAGGCCCTTTGCAAAGCGTGTCATGCAAGGATTCATGCTGAACATGGTGACCGCTGGCACAACAAAGAATGACCCTAGGGGCCGGTCAAATCTCTACAGCAAATCTCCCGTGGAACGGGCGTGGGGTCACACGCGCAAAGTCGCGGTTTCAAACGGGGTATATAAGGAGGTGCATGAATTATGGCTAAGGACGGTACAAACCGTGGTGGCGCTCGCATCGGTGCCGGAGCCAAAAAGAAGCCCTTAGCTGACAAAATCGCTGAGGGTAATCCGGGCAAGAGAACGTTGACTGTCATCGACTTCGATAATAAAGCGGTCGATTTAGAAGGTCAGCAAATGCCCAAACCATCCAAGCTGTTATCCGCTACTCAGAAGGACGGAAAACCGCTGGTGGCTGAAGAAGTTTATATTGCTACATGGGAGTGGCTGGCAGAACGCAAGTGTGCAACACTCGTTTCTCCTCAGTTGCTTGAACGCTATGCGATGAGCGTTGCCAGATGGATTCAATGCGAAGAAGCCATATCTGATTTTGGTTTCCTTGCAAAGCACCCTACTACTGGTAATGCAATCCAATCACCCTATGTTGCCATGAGTCAGAATTTCATGAGCCAGACCAACAGGCTCTGGATGGAAATCTATCAAATTGTAAAAGAAAATTGCGCTACTGAATACAGCGGTGCCACTCCAATGGATGATGCTATGGAGCGCCTGCTTCGCGCAAGGAAAGGAAACTAACTATGATTGAAAAAGTAAATCCAAGTCATCCGGATAAGGTGGCAGATAGAATTGCTGGTGCAGTTGTTGACTTAGCTTATAAAACAGAAGCTGCTCCAAAGATTGCAGTTGAAGTCCTTATCGGACATGGCAAGTGTCATGTGATTATTGAAACTACTGCTACTATCAATCCATTAGATGTTGAAGATGCAATTCACAGAATCGCCGGTGCAGTATGGGCTGATATTGATATCGTTCCACAGGATAAGCACTTATCCGATAACCAGTCTGATGGTATTCGTTGTGGTGATAATGGCATCTTCAAGGGAATGCCTCTTACAGAGGAACAGAAAGCTCTATCTGTGATTGCGCATGATATTTACACACATTATCCATATGACGGAAAGTACATTATTGATGAAGCAAGACTTATCATATGCCAGAGTAATGCTTCTACTGCTGAGCTTTCAAATATGTACCCTCCTGCAGAAGTCAATCCTCTCGGTGATTGGACTGGAGGGACAGATGTTGATACCGGCGCTACTAATAGAAAGCTTGGAAGCGATATGGCAGACTCTGTGACTGGTGGTGGTCTTCATGGTAAAGACTTATCCAAGGCTGATGTCACACTTAATATCTATGCATTCTTGAAAGCTCAGGAAACCGGAAAACCTGTACAGATTGCCTGCGCTATTGGTGATGACACTATTGATGGACATCCATATCAAGAACTCGTAGATATTGCAGCAGAATATATTACATCCGTTGGCGGCTTTGAAAAGTTCGCTGAATGGGGATTGTTTTAAGGAGGTCGCTTATGCAGATTGAAAAGAAAAATGTCGCAGAGCTTCTTCCTGCGGAGTATAACCCTCGTAAAGACTTGAAGCCCGGTGACCCTGAATATGAAAAATTAAAACGCTCGATTGAGCAGTTTGGTTATGTGGAACCTGTTATCTGGAATGCCACTACCGGCTGCGTGGTTGGTGGCCATCAGCGATTAAAAGTGCTTCAGGATATGGGTATGACAGAAGTTGACTGCATAGTTGTTGAGCTTGATGTCGAACATGAAAAAGCATTAAATGTTGCACTGAATAAAATCAGTGGTGAATGGGATAACGATAAATTAGCATTATTGATTGCAGACCTTCAAGGTGCTGACTTCGATGTATCCCTTACAGGTTTTGAGCCTGCAGAGCTTGATGATTTATTCAAAGATTCTACAAAGGACAATATCAAAGAAGATGACTTTGATGTTGCAGCAGAATTACAGAAGCCTACCATCACCAAGACCGGTGACCTTTGGTGCCTTGGCTCACACCGCCTATTCTGCGGAGACAGCACTAAGGCTGAATCCTATGAAATGCTGATGGCTGGCAAGAAGGCAAATTTGGCAGTGACTGACCCTCCGTACAATGTAAACTACGAAGGCACTGCAGGTAAGATTCAGAACGATAACATGGATAATGATTCCTTCTATCAGTTCTTGCTGGATGCCTTTACCGATATGGAACAGACTATGGCCGAGGATGCTTCAATTTACATCTTCCACGCTGATACGGAAGGCTTGAACTTTAGAAAAGCATTCGCTGATGCAGGCTTCTATTTGTCCGGTTGCTGTATCTGGAAGAAACCTTCTCTTGTACTTGGTCGTTCTCCATATCAGTGGCAGCATGAACCTTGCCTGTTTGGTTGGAAGAAGTCCGGCAAGCATCAGTGGTATTCCGGTAGAAAAGAAACTACTATCTGGGAATTTGAAAAGCCTAAGAAAAATGCCGACCATCCTACGATGAAGCCGATTGCATTAATTGCATATCCGATTATGAATTCCAGCATGAGCAACTGCATCGTACTTGACCCGTTTGGCGGTTCCGGCAGCACACTTATCGCTTGCGAACAGACCGGTCGTATCTGCCACACAATTGAATTAGATGAAAAATACGCGGACGTCATCGTGAAGCGCTACATTGAACAAGTAGGTACTTCCGATGGCGTTTCTGTTATCCGTGATGGTCTTACCTATTCTTATGATGAGGTAGCTATCACAGAAGAATCCGACGCTGATTGATAGACAAAAACTACACCTTCTAAAGGCACATATTTGTTGGATATATAGCTTGCTATTATGTGCCTTTAGAGTGATTAATGTACTACCAAATCAAAAGGAGGATTTCATTATGTCAGAAACTACTGGACTTACCATTTCCATTCCACTTGATAAGGTCGCAGTTGGCAACCTTACCAACCTTCTGGATGCAAAAGGAACACTCATTAAAAAGGCTCTTGGTATTGCAGAACTTCCAATCATTATCGAGGAAGATGCTATTTCATTTCCTTGGTTTGAAGAGATGCCTGCTGCCGAGGAATGCACTGCATACACTGCTTTTATCGCAGCCCTTTGCCAGATGAGCATCAAACAGAAAAGAATCAACTCTGCTGAGAAACCTACAGACAATGAGAAGTACGCATTTCGCTGCTTCCTGCTTCGCCTTGGATTTATTGGTGATGCACATAAGGCAACAAGAAAAATCTTACTCAAGAATTTAACCGGAAGTTCCGCTTTCAGAAACGGCTCACCTGCAAAGGAGGTGCATGAAGATGCGATTTCCTAATGCAGCAATCGTTGAACGATTAAGAAATCAATATCCTGCCGGTACTCGTGTTGAACTCTTAGAGATGGATGATGTACAGGCCCCACCAATCGGAACACAGGGAACAGTTCTTGGAGTTGATGATACCGGCAGCTTGATGGTGCGCTGGGATAACGGTTCCGGACTCAATGTTGTATATGGCGTCGACCGCGTAAAAAAGCTGTAATTTACACACTTTTTGCAGCTGATATTTGTCACATATATGACTCTAATTAGCTTGCTATTATGTGCTTTTAGAGTGATATATAGTACTACCAAAAGGAAATACACATTTAGGAGGAACCTACCATGACAAGAATTGAATTATTAGACAAAGCAGCAGAAAACGGAACACACTTCAAGGACATCGACATAAACCCAACCTTCGGTGCAGCCTACTTCTACAGCATTGATGCAGGTAACGACCTCATCAACTTCGCCGAAGTTATCTGGGATTACGACATCGACCCAATCCTTGAAAACTGCAAGCGTCTTGGAATCAGCGAGTTTACCATCAGCTCAACCTTCTCAAGCCTTATCACAACGATTGCAGAGCTTCAGAAAAAAGGATGCACACTTGACGGTCTTACAGAAATCAACAGCCGCTACGACGACTGGAAAACAGGTAAGAAAGAACGCATTCCTGCATTCAAGATGAGCATTGCAAAGTAAGGAGGCGACAAGGATGTGGCACGAAGGAACCATTGGAATTCCAAAAGGCGATAAGTACACCATCGCCCACTACTGGGTCAAGGCTTTTGAGGAAGGAAGCGAGTACGGAATCAACAATGGTCGTATTTCCAAGCTGACCATTAAGATAGCCGGTAAGATTACAGCCAACTACGACAGAGGCTGGGACATCGAACCAGCTGAGGATGATGAAGCAACACATATTGCCTACTGCATTCTCTTACAGAATTACAATTAATAACCCGGAAATATAAAATCCCGGATGCAGAGCCGTAAGGCCCTGTATCTCGTTATGTCGGTCGCAATGATGCGGCTATTTTTTATGCCCTTTTGGAGGTGAAAACTTGAGAAAACTGAATAAATATAAGCCGACAAAGTTCAAAGCTAAGGATTCCCACTACGATGAGGAAGCTGCAGATTACGCGGTGAATTTTATCGAATGCTTGTGTCACACCAAAGGAACATGGGCAGGTAAACCCTTTGAACTGATAGATTGGCAGGAACAAATCATCAGAGATATATTCGGTACATTAAAGCCAAATGGTTATCGACAATTCAATACAGCTTATGTGGAAATTCCTAAGAAGATGGGAAAATCTGAACTTGCCGCAGCTGTCGCCCTACTGCTTACTTGCGGTGATGGTGAGGAACGAGCAGAAGTATATGGCTGCGCTGCTGACCGTCAGCAGGCAACTATCGTATTTGATGTTGCTGCAGATATGGTGCGTATGTGTCCGGCGCTTAATAAAAGAGTGAAAATACTTGCTTCTCAGAAGCGTATTGTGTACCAACCGACAAACAGCTTCTATCAGGTACTTTCTGCTGAGGCTTATTCAAAGCATGGTTTCAATATTCATGGCGTTGTTTTTGATGAGCTTCACACGCAGCCAAATAGAAAACTGTTTGATGTTATGACCAAGGGTTCCGGCGATGCTCGTATGCAGCCGCTCTACTTCCTTATCACAACTGCTGGTACTGATACCAATAGCATCTGTTATGAAACACACCAGAAAGCTAAGGATATTTTAGAGGGAAGAAAAATCGACCCAACCTTCTATCCTGTTATCTATGGTGCTGATGAATCAGATGATTGGACTGACCCGAAGGTCTGGAAGAAAGCGAATCCTTCCCTTGGTATCACAGTTGGTATCGATAAAGTAAAAGCTGCTTGTGAGTCTGCAAAGCAAAATCCCGGTGAAGAAAACTCCTTCAGACAGCTTCGTCTAAACCAATGGGTAAAGCAGGCAGTCAGATGGATGCCAATGGAGAAATGGGACAACTGCTCCTTCCGTGTTAATGAAGATGACCTTGAAGGTCGTGTTTGTTATGGTGGTCTGGACTTGTCATCCACTACAGATATCACTGCATTTGTATTGGTGTTCCCACCTACAGATGAAGATGATAAGTATGCTATTCTTCCATACTTCTGGGTACCGGAAGATACATTAGACCTGCGAGTCAGACGAGACCATGTTCCTTACGATGTCTGGGAGCGTCAAGGTTTCCTGCAAACTACTGAAGGAAACGTTGTTCACTACGGTTATATTGAAAAATTCATAGAGCGACTTGGTGAACGATTCAATATCAGAGAAATCGCCTTTGACCGTTGGGGTGCTGTCCAGATGGTGCAGAACCTTGAAAATATGGGATTCACTGTTGTTCCATTCGGTCAGGGCTTCAAAGATATGTCCCCACCTACCAAGGAACTTATGAAACTAACACTTGAAGAGAAACTGGCCCACGGTGGTCATCCGGTACTGCGCTGGATGATGGATAACATTTATATCCGTACTGACCCGGCTGGAAATATTAAAGCAGATAAAGAGAAATCCACAGAGAAGATTGATGGTGCCATTGCAACGATTATGGGCCTTGACCGTGCAATCCGCTGTGGAAATGATACCGGTGCTTCTGTCTACGATAACAGAGGCATTTTGTTTATTTAGGAAAGGCTGGTGATGATATATGAGCTTTATTTCTGGTTTATTTCGTTCAAGAGATAAGCCCACAAATAGTATAAACGGAAGCAGCTACCGCTTCTTATTTGGTGGAAGCACCTCTGGCAAATCAGTAAATGAACGTTCTGCCATGCAGATGACTGCAGTTTATGCCTGTGTCCGTATCCTGTCAGAGTCTATTGCTGGATTACCAGTTCATCTTTATCAGTACAAAGATGGTGGTTCTAAAGCAAAAGCTATCGACCATCCACTTTATACCTTGCTACATGATGAGCCGAATCCTGAAATGACATCATTTGTATTCAGGGAAACACTCATGACGCACCTTCTATTGTGGGGTAATGCTTATGCACAAATTATCCGCAATGGTAAAGGTCAGGTCGTTGGCTTGTATCCTTTGATGCCAAATCGAATGTCGGTTGATAGAGATGATAAAGGCCAACTTTACTACCAATATCAAATGCAGGATTCCGATGCCAATACAGGTAAAACGGGAACCGTAACCTTGAAGCCATCAGATGTGCTTCATATACCGGGCCTTGGCTTTGATGGTTTAGTCGGATACTCTCCCATCGCAATGGCTAAAAATGCAATCGGTCTTTCTATTGCAACTGAAGAATATGGTGCTAAATTCTTCGCTAATGGAGCAACACCGGGAGGCCTTTTAGAGTATCCGGGAACGGTAAAGAATCCTGATGCCATCAGAGAAAGCTGGAACAAAGGCTTCTCCGGCAGCAACTCTCATAAAGTTGCAATCTTGGAAGAAGGTGTGCGTCCAGAGGGGCGTCATTGATAGTAGAGTTTGGTACTACCACCCACAATCATGGGTGAGTTGACCTGCCTTACCGCAAAGCGAAAGCTGATACGGGAACATAGCACGGCAGGAAAGCGGTAAGTTACCCAAAGGCTAAAGGGTACGACTGAACCGCCACAACAATCGGATATGAGGTTTAAGTTATCTACTGAACGTGAGACTTGAGTGTCCATTTCCGAGGGGAATTGGGAAATTAGCCTGTTACCCATTCCGTGACCGGCTGTCTTTACATCCTTCAAAGGCAGCATGATTGCAAATGTCACGGCACGAGCAGGAGAACCTGTATTAAAGGGTCTAAAGCGAAACCGACAATCCGAGCATACCAAGCAGTGACGCTAACTGGGGATACCCTAAAGGCAGATGCCGAAAGGCTATAGTCTACAGGACTTGAATACCGCCCATGGGTACGGAGCGTTCGTAGTAGTCCGAGAGAGTTAATGGCTCTTACATGGCAAAGGAACGCAGTTTATGCAACTCTAAAAGGAAAGGTGAAAGGGAGGAGAAACCTCAATGAAGCCAACATCTGAAATTTTAGAACGAATGTATAGAAATTCTGAAGAGCATTCAGACGGTATCTACACGCGGCTCTATAGGTATCTTTTGCGAGAAGATATTTACATGACCGCATACAAAAACCTTTATGCAAACAAGGGCGCAGGAACCGAGGGTGTAGATAATGATACGGCTGACGGTTTTGGAAAGGAATACGTGAATCAGATTACTGATGAACTGAAAAGCCTGACCTATGAGCCTAAAGCGGTAAAACGTGTCTATATTCCTAAGCGCAACGGTAAAATGCGTCCGTTAGGCATCCCGTCATTCAGAGACAAGCTGGTACAGGATGCGGTAAGACAGATACTTGAAGCAGTCTATGAGCCTGTTTTCAGTGCCCATTCGCACGGATTCAGACCGAATAGAAGCTGTCATACAGCGTTAAAAGAAATCAGCCGTTCGTTCCGCAGTACGAAGTGGTTTGTCGAGGGTGATATCAAGGGGTGCTTTGACAACATTGACCATGCGGTTCTGCTGAATCTGCTTTCTGAAAAGATTAAGGACAGCAAGTTCATAAATCTGATAGGAAAGTTTCTGAAAGCAGGCTACATGGAAAACTGGGAGTATCACAAGACGTACAGCGGAACTCCGCAGGGCGGCATACTTTCCCCGATTCTTGCAAATATCTATCTGCATGAACTGGATAAGAAAGTGGAGGTAATGCAAAAAGAGTTTAATACGCCTGCTGATTATGCCTATACACCTGCATACGGCAAAAAGGCAAGGGAGATTGTCAAGTTAAGAAAACGTTACGGTGAATGCGTTGATGACACGGAAAAGAAAGAACTGCTAAAGCAGATTCACAAACTTGAAGTGGAAAAGCGCAGACTGCCTTACAAGGACGCTTCCGACAAGAAAATTGCCTATGTACGTTATGCCGATGATTTTATTATCGGTGTCAGCGGAAGCCGTGAAGATGCGGAGCATATAAAGCAGGAGCTTATGCAGTTTGTATCAACAGAATTGAAACTGGAACTGTCTGACGAGAAAACAAGAATCACGCACAGTTCTGAAAACGCCCATTTTCTCGGATATGACATCAACGTGCGCAGATGCCAACAGACAAAGAGAAAAGCCAACGGGGTTGTACAGAGGACACTCAATAATTCCGTGGAACTGCTTATTCCGATTGAGCCGATAGAGAAGTTTATGTATGACCGTGAGATTGTTATCCAAGGTAAAGACGGCAGTCTCGTCCCATGGCAGAGAAACTCGATGGCGGGTCTTACAGACCTTGAAATTGTAGATACCTATAACTCGCAAACTCGTGGAATCTGTAATTATTACAGCATAGCCAGTAATTTTTCAAAGCTGACGTATTTCGTTTATCTGATGGAATACAGTTGCCTGAAAACACTTGCCAAGAAGCATAAAACCAGAATATCTGGTGTAAAGAGGATGTTCAAGTGCAGTAAGTCATGGGGCATTCCCTACGAAACGAAAAAAGAGAAAAAACGCATGATGATTGTGAAATTCTCTGATTTCAAACGTGGAACGGTATTTGATGAGCCAAATGTGGATACGGTAAAGAACCATATTCATTTCAACACAAGGAATTCTCTTGAAACCAGATTGAAGGCTTGCAAATGTGAATTATGCGGTGCAGAGGGTAACGGCATTTCCTTTGAGATTCATCATGTGAACAAAATGAAAAACCTCAAAGGTAAAGAGCAATGGGAAATGGCTATGATTGCAAGAAAGCGGAAAACACTGGTTGTTTGTAAAGAATGCCATAAGAAAATTCATTATTCGTCATAGTGTAAATGGAAAGCCGTGTACATCGAGAGGTGTAAGCACGGTTTGGGGAGCGGTTTGTGCAAACCTACATTGGAAACAATGCAAGGCGGCACTTGCCTACTCTACATGCACTACACACCTATTTCCATCTCTCCAGAACAAGCACAGTTTCTGGAAACAAGAAAATTTCAGATTGATGAAATAGCTCGAATCTTTAGAGTGCCACCGCATATGGTTGGCGACTTGGAGAAATCGAGCTTTTCTAATATTGAGCAGCAATCACTGGAGTTCGTGAAGTACACATTGGAGCCTTGGATAGTTCGTTGGGAAAAGTCCTTGAATCGTGCCCTTCTTACGGATTCAGAGAAAGCTGCTTATTTTGTCAAGTTTAATGTCGATGGCTTGCTGCGTGGTGATTATCAGAGCCGAATGAACGGTTATGCCACCGCAAGACAGAATGGCTGGATGTCAGCTAATGACATTCGTGAGCTTGAGAACCTAGACCGCATTCCACCGGAACTTGGTGGTGATTTATATCTCATCAATGGAAACATGACCAAGCTGGAGGATGCAGGTATTTTTGCAGCGACCACTGCTGCTGGAAAGGAGGAAGATTCCGATGAAGAAGTTTTGGAAGTGGAAAAATCAGATGACGACAAATCAGGAGACTCAGGAACAGACGATGGAGAGAACTCTGTTTCTAAACGGAACAATCGCCGAGGAAAGCTGGTTTGATAATGACGTCACACCGCAGCTTTTTAAGGATGAGCTGCTTTCAGGCAGCGGTGATATCACCGTTTGGATTAATTCTCCCGGTGGTGATTGCGTCGCTGCTGCTCAGATTTACAACATGCTGATGGATTACAAAGGCAACGTCACAGTCAAAATCGATGGTATTGCGGCATCTGCTGCATCAGTCATTGCAATGGCAGGTACAAAAGTGCTGGTCTCTCCGGTATCCATGATGATGATTCACAATCCGATGACCGTTGCTTTTGGTAATACAGGCGAGATGGAAAAAGCTATCGCAATGCTTGATGAAGTCAAAGAATCCATTATCAATGCCTATGAAATCAAGACCGGTCTTAGCCGCGCCAAGTTATCTCATCTCATGGATGCAGAAACTTGGATGAATGCAAATATGGCAGTTGAACTTGGATTTGCTGATGAAGTCATGAAACGCAATGAAGCTGAAAATGATATTCCTCAGCCTGCTGTAGCAGCAACCTACTCTCGCGTTGCAGTCACTAATTCTCTTATGGAGAAGCTCGCTGCAAAATGTCACATAGACTCGAAAAAAGTCGAGCCAGAACCTACTGGTCGCTCTGTTGATGAACTAATGGAGCACCTTAACACAATCAAGAAATACATTTAATGGAGGTAAATAACCATGACTATTATGGAACTTCGCGAAAAGCGTAATAAAGCTTTGGATGCAGCTAAAGCATTCCTTGAATCTCATCGTACCGACAAGGGTGTTCTTTCTGTCGAGGACGATGCTACTTACACAAAGATGGAAGCAGATATTGATGCTCTTACAAATGAAATTCACAGACTTGAACGTCAGGAACAGCGTGAGGCTGAAATGAGCATGCCTATCAATACTCCGCTTACTTCTAAGCCTTCTGGAAACATGGCACATGACAAGAAGACTGGTCGTGCATCTGATGCATACAAAGAAGGTATGCTTACTGCCCTTCGTACAAACTTCCGTCAGGTATCTAATATCTTACAGGAAGGTGTCGATGCTGATGGTGGCTACCTTGTGCCTGAAGAGTACGACAGCCGCTTAATCCGTGTACTTGAAGGCGAAAACATTATGCGTAAGCTTGGCCACAAGATTACTACTTCTGGCGACCACAAAATCAACATTGCTTCTACAGAACCTGCAGCAGCATGGATTGAGGAAGGTGGCGCACTTCAGTTCTCTGATGCTAAGTTTGCACAGATTTTACTTGATGCCCACAAGCTTCATGTAGCCATCAAGGTAACCGAAGAGTTGCTTTATGACAATGCGTTCAACCTTGAAAATTACATCATCGAGGAATTCGGTAAGGCACTTTCAAATGCTGAGGAAGATGCATTCCTTAACGGTACCGGTGTAGGTCAGCCTCTTGGTCTTTTCGCTGCAACTGGCGGTGGTACTGTTTATAAGACAGTAACTAAGCTTACTGCAGACGACATCATGAATCTTGTATATGCGCTTAAGCGTCCTTACAGAAAGAACTCTGCATTCATTATGAATGACCAGATTATCGCTACTATCCGTACTTTCAAGGATGGCAATGGAGTATGTGGCAGCCTTCTTATCAGGCTGGTGAACCGGATAAGCTTCTTGGATATCCTGTTTACACTTCTCCTTTTGCACCTGAAGATGCGATTTCCTTCGGTGATTACAGCTACTACAACATTGGCGACCGTGGTACTCGTTCTTTCAAGCAGCTTACTGAGCTTTTTGCTGGAAACGGTATGATTGGCTTCGTTGCTAAGGAACGTGTCGATGGTAAGCTTATCCTTCCTGAAGCAGTACAGATTTTGAAGATTGACAGCACTACTACTGCTAAGGCTTAAGAAATCTAACAGCGGTGCCATTCAAGCTAGAGTGGCATCGCTTATTTCTTGATTGGAGGCGATGAGCAATGCTTGTAACACTAGAAGAAATGAAGAATTATCTGCGAGTGGATTATGACGATGATGATAGCTTAATCGAAATGCTCATAGCATCTGCCCGACGTATCTGTATGGATATCCTCAGAGTCGATGATGAATCTCTTCTTTTTGAAATCGAGAATGCAAAGCCTGCAATCATGTACAGCGTTGCATATCTATATGAACACAGAGAAGAAGCTGACCATCACGCTCTTACCATTACTCTTCGTTCACTTTTATTCGGTTCCCGTAAGGAGGTCTTCTGATGGATATTGGTTTATTGAATGTTCGCATAACAATTTCAAAAAACGCAGTCACGACAGACGCTATCGGGAATCATAAAAATGAATGGGTACCCTTCTATACCTGCTATGCCACCGTTAGTGGTGAAGCTGGAAAAGAAGAAACCGATGCAGGCACCATCGTTGATGATTCTAAAATCGACTTTACTATCCGCTGGTGCAAGAAAGCGGCCGTGCTCGACTCTACGCATTATCGTGTTGAATTTTCCGGTGAGCTTTATGACATCAAGGCTGTTGACCATATAAATTACAAACGCAAATGCATCAAATTATCCTGTCAGAAAGTGAGGCGATAAATATGGCGACAAAAGTATCTATTGACCAGATGGCATCCGTTATCATGGATGGTCTTAAGGAATATGCTGACCTTGCTACCGATGATTTGAAAGCGGCTGTTAAGAAAACTGGTAATGAAGTCAGGAAGCAGATTCAATCTACTGCTCCAAAAGCCAGCGGCAAATATAGCAAAAGCTGGTCTGTGAAAACGACCAAGGAATCTTCCAACGGCATGGAGGTAACAGTCTATTCCAGAAACAGATATCAGCTTGCACACCTGTTGGAATTTGGTCATGCCAAACGTGGTGGCGGTCGTGTTGCTGCAAGACCTCATATTGCTGCTGCAGAACAGGCTGGTATTGAATCATTTGAACAGGCCATCGAAAGGAGCTTAAGAAATGGATAGAATTCTTGCTATTTTACAGGAGATACAGCTTCCTTTTGCATACGACCATTTTGCTGAAGGTGAATCTCCTGAACCACCATTTATCTGCTATCTGATTCCCGGCAGTGATAACTTTGCTGCCGATGGAAAGGTCTACGTGAAGATAAATGAATTTCATATCGAGCTGTACACCGACTGCAAAAATCCTGCACTCGAAAACAGCGTCGAGGCTGTGCTTGATAACCACAGCATTTTCTATAACAAATCCGAAGTCTGGATTGAGAGCGAAAAGCTCTATGAAGTCCTATATACATTTGAAATGGAGGTATAAATCATGGGCAATAAAGTAAAATACAATCTTAAAAATGTTCATGCTGCAAAGCTTACAAAAACAGAAGACGGTAATTACACCTACGCTACACCTCAGCCTATTCCGGGTGCAGTAAGTATCAGTCTTGATGCCGAGGGTGATTCTAGTCCGTTCTATGCAGACGGTATCGTATATTTCCGTTCTACTGCAAACAATGGTTATAGCGGCGACCTTGAAATCGCATTGATTCCTGAATGGTTCCGCACAGATATCTTGAAGGAAACCTTAGACAAGAACGGTATTCTTATCGAAAGCTCTAAGGTTACTGAGATGGAGAAATTTGCACTGTTATTTGAATTTGATGGTGATGTTCGCTGCATCCGTCACGTTCTTTATAATTGCACCGCTTCTCGTCCTTCTATTGAATCTGAAACCAAGGAAGATACTATCGAACCGGGTACAGAGAAACTTTCTCTTACTGCTGACCCTCGTGAGGATGGTCTTGTTAAGAGTAGAACCGGTGATACCACTAGCGAAGCAACATACAACGATTGGTACAAGCAGGTATATATTCCTGTTGAGCCTACCGCTGCTGGTTAAGGAGGAATCGTATGCTTAGTAAAACTATCAAGGTTGGTGATAAAGAAGTCGCCTTCCGCTCTTCTGCCACTATTCCAAGACTTTATCGCGCAAAGTTCAAAAGAGACATCTTCAAAGACCTGTCTAAACTGGAATCCTCTTATAAGGGTAACAGTGAGGCAGGTTCTTCTTTTGCCATCGAGGACTTGGAGATTTTTGAAAACGTGGCCTACATCATGGCTTACCATGCTGACCACAACATTCCGGAGGATATTGATGATTGGCTTGACCAGTTTGAAATGTTCTCTATTTACGAGGTGCTTCCAGAAATTCTTGAACTCTGGGGTACAAATCTGATTACCGACGTAGAGTCTAAAAAAAACTTAAACGCAGTAATCGCGAAATGACAACCGCACTCTTCCTTCTGCGTTGCGTAGAAATCGGTATCTCCATTGCTGAGCTTGACCTGTTAACTATCGGAATGGTGATGGATATCTGGACGGAAAAAGGCAACGACGGAGCTACATATGACAATCTTGCAACGCAGGAGGATTTTGACAAATTCTAAAAGGAGGTAACCGCCAATGGCAAATAGAATCAAAGGTATTACCGTTGAAATTGGCGGCGATACCACTAAGCTACAAACCGCCTTAAAAGGTGTAAATGGTCAGATTAAGAATACGCAATCTGCCCTACGAGATGTAGAAAAGCTGTTAAAACTTGACCCTCACAACACAGAACTACTTTCTCAAAAACAAAAATTACTGACACAGGCTATTGGAGAAACCAAAGAAAAGCTAGCCACACTAAAGACCGCTGCTGAGCAAGCAAATGAACAGCTACAAAAAGGTGAAATAACACAAGAGCAATATGATGCTCTCCAAAGAGAAATCATCGAGACCGAGGCTGAATTAAAACGATTAGAACAGCAGGCATCAACAACCAATGCTACGCTTACAAAGATTGGTGATGTGGGCTCCAAGCTTGAATCCGTCGGTAATGGAATTACAAATGTTGGTAAGAAAGTATCTGTTGTATCTGCTGCAGTAACTGGAATGGGCATTGCTTCCGTAAAGACCGCAGCCGATTTTGAAAGTTCAATGAGTCAGGTACAGGCGACAATGGGAATCACTAAAGATTCCATGTCAAATGTCAATGGTGAAAGTGTCAATACAATGGAGGCCCTTTCCGACCTTGCAAAGCAGATGGGTTCTGAGACAGCCTTCTCTGCAAGTGAGTGTGCGGAAGCATTAAACTATCTGGCTCTTGCTGGTTACGATACACAGGAAATGGTCGATACCTTACCAACAGTACTGAACCTTGCTGCTGCCGGTAATATCGACCTTGCTTCCGCTTCCGACATGGTCACTGATGCTATGTCTGCCCTTGGAATGGAAACATCCGAAGCAGATACAATGGTTGACCAGATGGCAAAAACTGCATCCAGCACCAACACTTCTGTATCACAGTTAGGTGAAGGTATTCTTACTATTGGTGCTACTGCTAAATCCATTAAAGGCGGTACTGCAGAATTAAATACTGCACTTGGTATCCTTGCAAATAACGGTATCAAGGGAGCCGAAGGTGGTACTCATCTTCGTAACGTCATTCTTTCATTGCAGAATCCCACTGATAAAGCTGCTGCCTGTATGGAACAGCTCGGTGTTAATGTTTATGACTCACAAGGAAATATGCGTTCTTTGAATGATATCCTTGGTGACCTAAATACCAGTATGGAAGGCATGACCTCTGCGGAGAAAACAAATATCATCAGTTCCATCTTCAACAAGACCGACCTTTCATCAGTAAATGCCCTTCTTGCAAATACTGGTGAGACATGGGATAGCTTACAAAATTCCATTACAAACAGTGCCGGTGCTGCTCAGCAGATGGCTGATACACGGCTTGATAACTTATCTGGTCAGCTTACAATTCTTAAATCTGCATTAGAGGGACTTGCTATCTCAATTGGTGAAGCTCTGATGCCAATGGTAAAAAATATCGTTTCTAAGATTCAAGGGTTTGTAACTTGGCTAAACAATCTGGATGATGGCACAAAACAAGTCATCGTTAAGATTGGATTATTTGTTGCTGCTCTTGGCCCAGCGCTAGTGATTCTAGGAACCGTGATATCAAAAGTCGGTGTCGCGATGCAGGCCTTTAGCAAATTCGGACTGAAAATAACAAGTCTTGTATCAAAGGCTGGTGGTTTATCCGGAGTGATGAGCAAAGTCGGTACAGCAATCATGGGTATTAATCCCGTTGTAATTGCTGTCGTTGCTGCTATTGCTGTCTTAGTTGGTGCTTTCGTTCATCTTTGGAATACCAATGAAGAATTCCGAAATAAGATTACTGCCATCTGGGAGCGTATCAAAAGCATCTTTTCAGGATTTGCACAGGGTATCACAGACAGACTTAATGCACTCGGTTTTGACTTTGAAAATTTCAGTGAAGTGGTATCTGCTATATGGAATGGTCTGTGCGATTTCCTTGCTCCTATTTTTGAAGGTTTATTTACCTATATCGCAAATGTACTAGAAGAGACGCTTGGCATCATTACTGGCATTCTTGATATCTTTATTGGTATTTTCACTGGTAACTGGTCACAAGTATGGGAAGGTGTAAAAGGCATCTTCTTATCCATCTGGAACTTTATCGTCAACTCTTTTACTAACATCATGAACGTTCTTCGTGGTGTGGCGGATGTTGTACTTGGCTGGTTCGGTACAAGCTGGAACGAAGTGTGGACTGGTATCAGAGATTTCTTTGTAAATCTGTGGACTGGAATCGTTGACTTCTTCACAGGACTGTGGGAAGGCATCAAGAATACTGTTCAGACTGCCATCATGTTTATCGCATCCATTCTGGAAGCAGCCTTTGATATCATCACCCTTCCATTTAGATTTATCTGGGAGAACTGTAAAGAAATCATTATTGCAGTCTGGGATGCTATTAAGGAAAAAGTATCCGGTGCAATTAACGCGATATCTACAGTTGTCAGCACCGTAATGAATGCGATAAAAACTGTCTTTACTACGGTTTGGAACGCAATCAAGACGCACGTAACAACTGTTGTAAATGCAGTAAAAACTGTCGTCACCACAGTATTCAACGCCATAAAGAGCGTTGCTACCACTGTATGGACTGGCATTAAAACTGCAATCACCACTGTCGTTGATGGTATTAAGAGTAAGGTTTCATCGGTATTCAATTCCGTAAAGAGCACCGTATCATCTGTGTTTAACGGAATCAAATCCACTGCTACTTCTGTATGGAATGGTATCAAGTCGGCTATCACTACACCGATTGAAGCTGCAAAGAATAAAGTGAAATCTGTGGTTGATGCGATTAAGGGCTTCTTCTCTGGAATGAAGATTTCTTTGCCGCACATCAAATTACCGCACTTCAAGGTTACAGGCTCACTTTCCATTGCACCACCTAGCGTACCTCACCTTTCAATCGACTGGTACAAAAACGGTGGTATCATGAATCGCCCTACTATCTTTGGTATGAATGGTAGCTCACTGATGGCTGGTGGTGAAGCTGGACAAGAAGCAATCCTGCCACTTAGCGGATTCTATAAACAGCTTGAAGGAATGCTTGATAGCAAAATGAATACTGCTGGTATGGAAAGATATCTTGCTATCATCGCAGACAACAGTTCTAAGGGTATTTACTTGGAAGATGGAACCCTTGTTGGTCGCCTACTTCCTGCAATCGATAATGGCCTTGGAAAACAACAGAAATTATCAAGGAGGCTTGCACTATGAGACCAGACATTTTAATCAATAGTATCTCACTTTTTCAGATGGGCTGGCTTAGAGAAAGCATCGACTTTCCAACGCCACAATCTCAAAGTGAAACCGTCGTTGTTCCCGGTCGCAATTCTCATATAAGATTCACAGAGGCTCTTGGTTCGGTATCCTTCCAGCCAAGAGCCTTTACTATAGTTTTGTCAATGCTCGGAACACGCGGTAATTTTAATGACAAAGTAAGTGCCATTGTAAATCAGTTTGCTGGAAGGCTGGTAAATGTTATCTGTTCTGAAGAACCTAGCCTTTATTGTGTTGGAACCATTGAAGCAACTTCAGTGTATGACCCTATTTCAAATAAAGGTCAGCTTACTCTTAGCTGCTCTGATGGTGATGCATATCGCTATCATGTTGATGAGACTGTGGCACAAATAACCGGAACTAAAACCGTTACTCTTACAAATGATTTTATGCCGGTTGTGCCTTCCATCACAACATCTGCAGAAACTACCCTTGCATGGAAAATTGGTACAGATTCTTTTTCAAAGACTATTAGCGCAGGCACTTGGGAAATCCCTGAACTGCAGCTTGCCTATGGAAACAACTCTGTGAAGGTAACCAGCACCGGAACCACTACGTTCAGATACAGGGAGGGCCGCCTATGAGTTTATTCAAAGTATATGTGGATGGTTCTCTTTTTTATCATCCGAATCTTGCAAAACTTGCTATCACAGAAGCCCAGATTCAGGAAGATGCTGAAAATATCGATAGTCTTAAGCTATCCGCTCCGTTTAATCATCCTTACCTGACTTCTATCAAACCGATGGCTTCTGTGATTGTCTGCAAGAAAGGAAGCGATGTCGTATTTGAAGGTCGTGCTTTAGATGATGGCAGTGATTTTTACAATACCCATTCATGGACTTGTGAATCTTGCCTTGCTTATCTGAAGGATACAATTCAACCACCATTTTCATATAAAGGAACTCTCAAGGGATTGCTGGAATACTTCATTTCTATCCATAACAAAAACGTGGAGGAACAGAAACGCTTCACCCTTGGAAATGTAACGGTCAAAGATGATATCGATTATATTTCCTACAGCAATTCCGAGTATTCCTGCACGATGGACGCTATCAAAAATAAGCTGATAAATACGCATGGAGGTTATCTTCAGGTTCGCTATACATCAACCGGTAAGTATCTGGATTACCTTGAGGACTTCACTACCAAATCGGTGCAGACCGTTGAATTCGGTAAAAACCTTTTGAATGTCAAAATCACAAAAGACCATACCGAGCGTGTAACTGCGCTTATCCCTCTTGGGGCTAAAAAGAAAGAAACCGACGAAGAAGGAACCGAGATAGAAACCGATGAACGTATCGATATCACTTCTGTCAATGATGGTAAAAATTATGTTTGCGATGACGCTGCCATTAAAGAAATCGGCTGGATATGGACTTCAGAAATCTGGGATGATGTAACACTTCCCGGAAATCTGCTAAGAAAAGCAAAAGCCAGATTATCCGACTTGGTTAAAGGCATCACCAGCATTGAACTTACCATTGTTGATGAATCTGATACCGGTGCTGATATTGGTGATATTCGTGCTCGTATGTATGTGGAATGCATCTCCGAACCACATGGCATTCATGGCACATATCTTTGTGTTAGCCGAACCAGAGATTACTTAAATCCATCCGGTAACACCATCACTATTGGAGCCAGTGGCGTCACATTAACTGCTGCCTCTGCTAAACAGAATAAAAACATCGCTGCTCTGGAAGATAACATTCTTGGGCAGACTTCAAAAATAGAATCTATATCCGGAAAAGTCGATACCATCAATTCACAGAAAATGTATCATACAGAACTTGTGGTTGATGGTGTCAGCATTTTTAAGGATAAAGGCCAGTCCAGCAAAATGCACTGCAAGGTATTCTCTTGGGATAAAGACATCACAGATACCCTTGTAGCAGAAAGCTTTATCTGGCATCGAAAGTCCTCTGATGAGGCTGCTGACGCTGGGTGGGATAAAGCTCACCGCGGCATAAAAACAATCATAATCACAACAGAGGATGTTCAGGATAATGCTTCCTTCTATTGTGAAATCATTTTATAGGAGGTTATTTCATGGCTACAATTTTGACATCCAGCCAGCAGACCTTTGTGGATATTACTGACCAAAGAAAGCTGTCGGCATATATTACTTCAAGTCTTCCTAAGACACAGAGCGAAGACCCGAATACTCTGCCACATGAATATGCACCTAGCTGGGCCACGACTAATCTTGTATTGACTCCGGTTATCTTTCTTGACCAGACAAACATCTCTTTGACCGCTACCGGTGTAACAATCTCATGGAAGCGTAAAGATGGCGTTGCTGCTGAGACATCACTTACATCTGGAGAATCTGTCAACAAGGGCGTTCTTACAGTTAATACAAATAAGCTAGCTGCTTCTGATTCCGGCATGATTACTTACATCTGCTACATCAGCTACTACGATTCTGAAACCAAGAATACCGTCAACATCTCTGCTGATATTACTTATACCTTGGTGAAGAATGCAACCAATGCAAGACTTGCATACGTTACAGCGGATACTTATGTGTTCAAGTACGACACCTCTTCAACCTTAGTTGGTGCTTCTCAGGCCACTCTTACTGCACAGGTTCAGGGTGTGACTATCAGCAAATGGCAGTACAAGAACAGCTCTGGCAACTGGGCAGATTATCCTACCACATCTGATAATACAAACATCACTGGTGGAACATTGGTGGTCAAGCCTACTCACGCAGTATTCGTAGACAATGTGGCTCAAATCAAGCTTGTCACAAGCGATTCTGATGTATTTGATACTGTAACCATCACTAAGATTTATGACGGTGCCAAGGGCGATAAAGGTGCTACAGGTTCTGCAGGAAGCGGTGGTATTTCTATTGTTTTAGGAAACGAAACTCAGGCAATAGCATGTACCTCTGCAGGTAAAACATCTGCTGCATCAACTATTTCAATTCCATTTACCGGATATGTTGGTATCACGCAAACAGCTTGTACTTGTGCTGTTGGAACACTACCTACAGGCATCACACTTAAAACAAATACTGCTGCGACTGCTACAGCTGCAGGCTTGATTGAATTATCCGTCGCTGCATCTTCTGACCTTGGTGGAACTGCAGTACTTACAGGTAATATTACTCTTACATTTACAATCTCAGGAAAGACCGCTACTAAAGTATTTACTTGGACGAAATCCAAAGCTGGAAGCAACGGTACTTCAGCAGTTGTTTTCTCTGTATACGCACCTAATGGAAATATCGTACAGAACCAGTCTGGAAAGCTTACGCTGGCCACTTCTGCATATAGCGGAACTACTGCTATCACCAGTGCAACTTATCAGTGGGCTAAATATGTGAACGGCACATGGACAAACATCAGCGGCGCTACCGGTTCCACCTTGGAAGTCTCTGGCGCAGATATTATCAACATCCAGTCCTACCGCTGCACGATGACATACTATAACAAGAACTATGTGGATGTTATCACCGTTGAAGATAAATCTGACCCTTACGTATCAGAGATGCTTTCCATCGGTGGATTTACTGTTAAGAACAATCTTGGTGGTCTTGTTCCTTACATCATCGTCAGAACCAACCAGCAGGAAGTGGATGCTCTTCTTGGCATTATCAGTGAGACAGCTCCTTCCAGTCCGAAATCCGGTGATTTCTGGTACAAGATTGACCATAGCGCTAAGTCCGTAACGCTTATGAAATATAGCGGTTCTGCATGGGCTAATGCCACAGAAAAGCAGAGCCTTACTTACACTTGGTATGCACAGGATAAGGACGGAAAAGAAATAACATTCACAAAGACTGGAAAAGTTATCTATCTTTCTGCAGCTGATATCGATAGCTTACTTACTTTACAGTGTGATGTTTCCAACTGATGGGAGGTGTAATGAATGGCGCTATTAACTTCATGCCAGCACACCTTCCAAAGCGTGGTGGCTTATGAGGATGCTTTAGATGATGTAGAAATCCTGAAAATTCAGGTGCATGACTGCTACTCAGAAATTGCGAAAACTGCAGATGAAATTACCAGTACCGTTCATGATACCTACATTGAAAAGACTCAGTTAGAAACCATTCAGAAAGATTTCCAGTCTAGCATTACTCAAAACAGCAGCGAAATCCGTATGGACTTTACTGCTATTACTGATGAGATAAAAGGAAACGTAGCTTATAACCAAGAGCTTCTGGAAGAATATATCCGATTCAAAGGTGCCCTTATTGAGCTTGGCAGAGTTGGTAATGCCTTCACTGCCGAGCTGTCCAATGTGGAACTTGCCTTCAAGGAGAACGGTCAGAAAATCGCTTTTATTTCAAATAACAGTTTGGTTATCACCAATGCAGAAATACGAAACAAATTATCTCTTGGAAACGAGACCAGAGGCTGGTTCGACTTTATTCCAAGAGCAAATGGCAATCTCTCCATCAAATGGCGAGACCCTGCATCTTAAGGAGGAATGATTCATGGCTAAAAGCGGAAGCATAACAACAAATGAAAAAGAAGGTCGTTCCATTACGCTGTCATGGTCATTATCCAGTCAGGACGTAACAAACAATACTTCTACTATCGCTTGGACACTTAAAGGCTCTGGCTCTGCCTCTGGCTGGGTAATGGCAGGTGGATTCAAAGCAGTTATAAACGGAACCACCCTATACTCCACTTCCACTGATTCCCGTATCCAACTTTATAACGGAACAGTCATTGCATCGGGGACTTTGAAAATCAGTCACAATTCTGATGGTACCAAATCGTTCAGTTTGAGCTGTCAAGGCAGCGTATACACATATGCGGTTTCCGTAACAGCAAGTGGAACGCATACATTAAATACGATTCCACGAGCCTCTACGATATCCGCCACAAGCACCAACATGGGGACTGCATCTACCATAACTATCTCTAGAGCATCATCTGCATTTACACATACTCTGACTTACGCTTTTGGTAATGCAACCGGAACTATTGCGACTAAAACAACTTCAACCTCTGTATCGTGGACTCCTGCGCTCACACTAGCTAATCAGATTCCAAATGCAGTATCCGGAACCTGCACTATTACCTGCAACACTTATAGTGGCAACACTAAAATTGGCACGAAAACCTGCACATTAAAATTAACGGTTCCATCTTCAGTAAAACCTACTCTTACAAGCCTCTCAGCCACAAGAGTGGACGGAACTGTGCCTGCGGCATGGGCCATATACGTTCAATCAAAATCCAAGGTTACACTTACCATCAATGGTGCTGCCGGTTCCTGTGGTTCAACGATATCGTCCTATTCGATTTCAGGTGGTGGATTCTCAAGCACAGCCTCTAGCTTCACTACCGGTTTTCTGACCACATCTGGAACCATTACATTCACTGCAAAGGTCACAGACTCAAGAGGCAGAACATCTGATGCAAAGACGGTTTCGATATCTGTTGTCGCATATTCTGCACCTACCTTCGCTAGCTATCTTTCACAAAGAGCTAACAGCGACGGAAGCTTAAATGATGACGGAACATATATCAGATGTCTTGTATCTTACAGCTACTCTTCCTGCAGCAGTAAGAATACAGTTACTCGCGCAACCTATTATAAGAAATCATCTGCAACCACATGGACGAATGCAAATGCAAGTTTCTCTTCCGGCTCTGCATTCACTTTTGGCGGAGGAGCTATCACTACTGAAAGCTCCTATGATGTGAAATACACCATCACTGATGCTTTCTCTACCATCACCATTTATGACACTGTATCAACAGCAGCTGTTCTGATGGACTTTAAGGGCGGAGGAAAAGGTATTGCAATCGGAAAAGTCTCTGAAGCAGACAACACTTTTGAAATATCTGATAAGTGGGATATGAAGGTGTACGGAAAGCTCCTGAAGCAGTTAATTCTTGATAGCACTTATCCTGTTGGCAGTATCTATATGAGTGTTAATAGCACAAGCCCTGCCACTCTATTCGGAGGTACATGGTCACAGCTTCAGAACAGATTCCTGCTTGGTGCTGGTTCCAGTTATACAGCAGGCAATACAGGTGGTGCTGCAACTGTTACACTTACAACTGCTCAAATGCCCGCGCACACCCACACCTTTACTGGCAGCAGCGCAACAACATCGAGTGATTCACATACCCATACTGTCCCGAATACCAAAGGTGATAACAGTGGTAGCGGAAACAAATGCGAAAGCTGGTCATCTGCATCAGCATCTGGTAGAACGGTTACCACATCAAGCGACTCACATACGCATACCGTAACTGCAAAAGGTACGAACGCAAATACTGGTAGAGACGGCTCACATAACAATATGCCACCTTACCTCGTAGTTTATATGTGGAAACGAACAGCATAAACAATCTAGGAATCAAGCATCTCTTCGGAGGTGCTTTTTTCATATCAATTTTTAAGAAATGGAGGAACTCAAAATGAAGGAATTTTGGAACATTATTCAGCTCATCTTTTCTGGGATTGGAGGATGGCTTGGCTACTTCCTTGGTGGCTGTGATGGCCTGCTATATGCACTTCTTGCCTTTGTAGTCATCGACTATATCACCGGCATTATGTGTGCGATTGCAGACCACTCGCTCTCAAGTGAAGTCGGCTTCAAAGGCATTTGTCGCAAGATACTGATTTTCTTACTGGTTGGAATTGCCCACATTCTTGATGTACATGTTATTGGTTCTGGCGGCGTACTTCGCACAGCAATCATCTTCTTCTACATCTCTAATGAAGGCGTTTCTCTTCTGGAAAATTCAGCTCATCTTGGACTTCCGGTACCAGAAAAAATCAAGGTCGTATTGGAACAGCTTCACGACCGTTCAGAAAGTAAGGAGGAATAAAACATGGCTTATACAAACAGTTCTTTAGTGTCCTATACTAAACTCAGTCCTAACCATTCCGGTAAAAGAACGCATTCTATTGACCGCATCACGCCTCACTGTGTAGTTGGACAGTGTACTGCAGAAGGTCTTGGTGATTGGTTCGCGAAGAGCTCAACACAAGCATCTTCTAATTATGGAATCGATAAAAATGGTCGTGTTGGTTTGTATGTTGAAGAGAAGAACCGCTCTTGGTGCTCTTCCAGCAATGCAAATGACCAGAGAGCAATCACTATCGAATGTGCCAGTGATACTACAGAACCTTACGCTATGAACAGCAAGGTTTATGATGCTCTTATCAAGCTTTGCGTTGATATCTGCAAGCGTAATGGTAAGAAGAAGCTTATCTGGCTTGGTGATAAGGACAAGACTCTTAACTACAATCCTAAGTCTGATGAGATGGTAATCACTGTACATAGATGGTTCGCCAATAAGTCCTGTCCGGGTAACTGGCTTTATGCTAGACTCGGCGACTTAGCAACAAAGGTCACTGCTCAGCTTTCAGGAACAACGACTACACCTGAAACACCTACTGCAACTTTATACCGTGTACGTAAGACTTGGTCTGATAGCAAGAGTCAGAAAGGTGCCTTCAAGGTATTAAGCAATGCTAAGAAGTGTGCTGATGATAATGCCGGCTACAGCGTATTCGATGAAAAAGGAACTGTGGTTTATACCGGTAAGAATACTGCTGTAAAGAAGACCGTCACAGAACTTGCCAAGGAAGTTATCGCTGGTAAATGGGGTAACGGTCAGGATAGAAAGAATCGCCTTACCGCTGCCGGTTATGACTACACCGCTGTACAGAACAAAGTAAATGAATTACTGAAGTAATTGGATGCCCGTTGGAGTTTCGTACTCTGATGGGCATTTTTTTATTTGTCTTTTATCCGCTCAAAATTGCTTCTTATCTCCAGTGGGAAAGTGAAGGCATAGCTTTCAGATTGGAGGTCATTATGAATCAAACTGAAAACAAGTCTGTTCTAAAAACCATAGACATTGCATCTCACTTAAAACTGGAGCCTACTCCGATTACAGATATTCTATTACAGCGTGATTATGATTATTTCAGAGCACAGGAAGTCGCAAAATCGATGTTGGATTCTGGACTTATTTCCTTGTTGGAATTCAACAAATTAACGCTTCTTAACCGCCAAACATTCTCACCGATGTATGTAGAAATAATGCCGGAAATAACTTGATAAATACAGCTTTTAGAGTGATGTATATACACTGACGAAGGGAGGTGAACTACCGTGAAGAAGGTTACAAAAATCGAAAAACTACAGAATGTAACAAGTAAAAAACAGAAGCTTCGCGTAGCTGCTTATTGTCGTGTTTCCACCAGCAACGATGCACAGCTTGAAAGCTTAGAAACACAGAAAGCGCACTACGAAAGCTACATTACTTCTCGTGATGACTGGCAGTTCGCCGGACTGTATTTTGATGAAGGTATCACAGGTACCAAGAAAGATAAACGTCCGGAGCTAATGCGCCTGATGCAGGATTGTGCAGCAAAGAAGATAGACTTTATCATCACAAAATCCATCAGTCGATTCTCAAGAAATACAACCGACTGCTTGGAACTTGTCAGAAAGCTGCAGGAGCTAGATGTTCCTATCTACTTTGAAAAAGAAAACATCAATACCGGCTCAATGGAAAGCGAGCTGTTCCTTACAATCCTAAGCTCAATGGCCGAGGGTGAATCCACTTCTATTTCTGAAAACAGCAAGTGGTCAATTAAGAAACGATTCCAAAACGGAACTTTCAAGCTTAGTTATGCACCTTATGGATACCGCTGGGATGGACGCACACTTCGCGTTATTCCTGAGCAGGCAGAAGTTGTAAAACGCATCTTCGCCGATGTTCTTTCCGGTAAAGGTACTGATGCTATTGCCAAAGCACTTGATGATGAAGGTGTACCTACCAAGCGTGGCGGCAAATGGACATCAACCAGTGTTCGAGGCATTCTTGCTAACGAGAAATACACCGGCGATGTTATTTTCCAGAAAACCTACACTGATGATTCTTTCAACAGACATACAAATAAGGGTGAGCTCGATATGTATTATGTCGCTGACCACCACGAAGCGATTATCAGTAAAGAGGATTTTGAAGCGGCAAGACTTCTGATAACGCAGCGAGCTGCTGAAAAAGGTATCAAGCGTGAAAGCCAAATATACCAGCAGCGTTATGCATTCTCCGGAAAAATTATCTGCAATGAATGTGGTGATACCTTTAGAAGAAGATTGCACTCCAGCACCTATAGCAAATACGTAGCTTGGTGCTGCAACACCCATCTGGTAGATAAAGACAAGTGCTCGATGATGTATCTTAGGGACGATGATTTGAAGGTAGCATTCGTTACCGTTCTTAACAAACTAATCTACAGCCACAAGCTAGTCTTGAAACCTTATGCTGCTGCACTCCAGAACAATTCCGGTGATGAGAACCTTGTAAGGATTCAGCATTTAGAGCGCCTTTTGGAACAGAACACAGAGCAGCGAGAAACCTTAACCCGATTAATGGCACAGGGCTATATCGACCAAGTTTTGTACAACAGCGAAACAAACGCCCTTCTTTCGCAGGCCAATACCTACAGGGAGGATATCGAAGTAATCAATGCCACCATGAGCGGTGACAGCTCTAGGTTCTTTGAAGCAGAACGTCTACTCCACTTTGCAGAACGTGGGTCAATGCTTGAAGAATACAGCGAAGATTTATTTGAGAGATTTGTAGACCACATTCAGGTGTATTCCAGACATGAAGTCGGATTTGTCATGAAGTGTGGTCTTACTTTTAAGGAGATGATTTGATGGGACATACGCCACTTGGCTATCGTATCGAGAATGGCATCGCAGTTATCGATGAAGAAGCTGCAACTAAGGTGCGACAGCTATACAAGAATTACCTTGGCGGTCTTTCACTTACGAATGCTGCTAAGGAAGCTGGAATCAATGCTCTTCACGCAGGTTCCAAGCGAATTATGCAAAACAAGCATTATCTCGGTGATGACTTTTATCCGGCCATCATCGATAAGGAAACCTTCATTGCTGCAGGTAGAGAAAACAAGCGCAGGTCAGCCAAACTTGGTCGCAACGATAGATTCAAAGAAATACCTGAGAAGAAGGCTCCGATACTCTTCCGCTTCGGCGATATCACAGAGTATTTTGACAATCCAGTAAAACAGGCTGAGTACTTATACAGCCTTATAGAAAGCGAGGTTATTTGATGGGAAATGTAATGGTCATTCCTGCCAAACGACAAATTGGTAATACCGGTCGTAAGCAGGATGCAAAGCCTAAGCTCCGAGTCGCGGCGTACTGTAGAGTTAGTACTGACAGCGATGAGCAGGCTACAAGTTATGAGGCTCAGGTTGAGCACTATACAGAATATATTAAGAAGAACCCTGAATGGGAATTTGCCGGAATATACGCTGATGATGGTATTTCCGGTACAAACACAAAGAACAGAGAAGAATTCAACCGCATGATTGAAGATTGCGAAGCTGGTACCATCGACATGATTATCACAAAATCAATCAGCCGATTTGCCAGAAACACCTTAGACTGCTTGAAGTACATCAGACAACTTAAGGAAAAGAACATACCAGTATTCTTTGAAAAAGAAGCAATCAATACAATGGATGCCAAGGGTGAAGTCCTTCTTACAATTATGGCTTCACTGGCCCAGCAGGAATCGCAGTCCTTAAGTCAGAACGTAAAGCTTGGACTTCAGTTCCGCTACCAGAACGGTCAGGTTCAGGTTAACCATAACCGCTTCCTTGGATACACCAAAGATGAAGAAGGCAACCTTGTCATCGACCCCGAACAAGCTGAAGTTGTAAAAAGAATCTATCGAGAGTACCTTGAAGGCTACAGTATGGATAAGATAGCAGCAGGCCTTGAAGCAGATGGTATTCTTACCGGCGCTGGTAAATCTCGCTGGCACACCAGCACCATCAACAAGATTCTCCGCAACGAAAAATACATCGGTGATGCCCTTCTTCAAAAGACTTACACCACTGATTTTCTTAACAAGACCAGAGTTAAAAACACCGGCATTGTTCCCCAGTATTATGTTGAAGGAAACCACGAAGCGATTATTCCAAGAGAGATTTACATGCGTGTACAGGAAGAATTAGTACGCAGACGAGTGGTTAAGACAAGCGCCAATGGAAAGAAACGAAGCTATAGCTGCAACCACTGCTTCTCACAGATTATTATTTGCGGTGACTGCGGTGAGATGTTTAGAAGAATCCATTGGAATAATCGTGGCTGCAAATCCATTGTCTGGCGCTGCATCAGCAAGTTAGAACCTACTGGCCTTGAATGCCATGCCAGAACCATCAACGAGCTTGACCTGCAGGAAATTGTTCTTACTGCCTTGAATGAACTTCTTGGTGATAAATCGAAATACCAGAAGCAGCTACAGCAAAACATCGCAGCGGTCATCAGGGCTTCCGCAGCAATAACCACTGATGGTATTGATGAGAAGCTTATGGAGCTTCAACAGGAACTTGTTAAAAAGGCCAACAACAAAGAGGCCTATGACGAGATTGCCGACCAGATTTTCGCACTCAGAGAAAAGCGCCAGCAGGCTTCAATGGACACTGTACAGCGTGATGAACAACTGCAGAGAATTACAAAATTGCAGGATTTCATTAAAGACCAGCCTTCCGACCTTACAGTATTTGATGAAGCCCTTGTAAAACGCTGGCTTAAGCAAATCACAATATGGGACGACCACTGTACCGTTGAATTGAAATCCGGACTTAAGGTCGACGTAGAACGATGAGCATAGACGCACGAAACCCTCCCAGCCATGATGGTTGAGAGGGTTGTTTTTGTAATTAGAATGCAATGTTATCCTTAATCTTCTGTCGCTGTTCTTCTGTAAGAATAGAGTTTTCAACATATGAATAATTGTCATGTAACCATTCAACGGTTTCTTTTCTAAAGAATTCAGCAGGTGTCACAATTTGTGCTGTTCTAAAATCTAATCGTCCGTTGGAAAATACACAGCTCATAAATCTATTTGTACCGTTACCAGTTATCAGCAACTGGTCAATTAAAATTCTCTCTTCTCTTGTTTCTTCAGCAAGTACAGCTTCGATTTTTCTTATATAGGACAACAGACTTTCAAAAGATAGACAGAGCACATGTCTGTCATAGCCATCAACATTTGTATCAAGAATAATATATTCATACATGACAGACACCCCTTTCTACAAAATTACTGTTCTGTACTAATTAATGATAAGCAGTGTTTTATAATCTCATCTGCTTCTTCTTTTGTTTCTATTAATCTAGTATTATCTGTTTGGCCGATAATATCACCAAAATGGAAAACTGTATCTCTCTGTGACTTGTAATAGTTATAACATTTTTCTATGCTACCATTTTTACTTCTATCCGGAAAAGATTCTGTCACAACATACCTGTTCGGAATCATTGTCCTGTCATAGCCAAAGCAACCAAACTGACGACCCGGATTTCCACCAGCCTCAGTTATCAGATATTTTATATGCCCTTCTAATGCCCTTAATGCTGGAAATACATACATCGAGTATTCTTCGCTTTCAACATAATGAGTCATATTTATTATTGCTTGTTTTATTAATCTCTTTAGTCCAACTGGATAATTATTAGGAAGGCCGCTTTCTATAGGATTATATGCATTTGAAACTACATCTTGTTTTATACTAATTCTGTATGCATTTCCTAAAATCTGCTCAACATGACTATCATCGTATAGTTCAATAATTGTAGCTGTTATTATCTGGAATAGATAATTATTCTTTCCTTGTAATAAAAGTTTTTGCTGACCAGTCTTAAATAATGTAACTGTGATAACCTCTCTGTTAAGTTTAAACTTATATATATCCTTACCTAAAGCTGATGTTATTGAGTGGGTAATACCCTCATCCGATTCTTCAATCAACTCAACAAACGCATTAAAATCATCCTGTTTGAAGTACGGAATTGTAAACCAGTTATCTCCTTGAACAGCAACCTTTTTTCTATCAACCAATGCGGACTTTGCAAGTTGGTCAGCCTTTTCATTATATATTACGTTACTATGACCCGGAACTTTTTCAAATCCAACCTCAAGAAAGTCTTTGAATTTCAATTCATACAAACTTGTATACATTTTTGCAACTTTAGAATTTGCAGTCCATTCACCTGATATCCACTTTGACAAGCCCTCGTAATCGTGATAAATCTTAATTTTCTCGAACTCATTTGATATTGCCCAATCAAGTGCATTGATTACTCCAAATATTTCGCCAATGATGTTATTACTATCAATATATTCCTGATTACTGCCGTATCCACATATATCTTCTTCACTTCCATCAGGTCTAATAAATTTAACTCCGTATGAATATCTCTTAAGGTCTTTATCATAGCTACCATCTGTAAATGCTACAAGATAGCCATCACTATTATCTTTCGCTACCTGTTCAACCCAAATATCTCGGTCTTTCAGATATGCTTCTGCTTCTTCTCTGGTAGAAAAGCTTTTAAACTCTGGGCCAGAGAATCCTTTTGTGGCAGCCTGACAATCAGCCCAGTTATCAAAAATTCCTGTTTGATGTCCTTTTTTTACAGCGTAAACTTTCATACGTGCCACCTCCATTTCTATCGTGAGAATATTAAATTATATCTCTTTATCGCGTTTTTGTCAATCCGTTTTTATGATAATTTACATTTTTAACATCTAATCCACTGCCTACTATATTGCCAACAGTCGAGTTGCCGGATTAGACAACATCTAAATCACTCACTCAAATTGAGTTTGCACCCTAGATAACATCTATCCTAGTGCCACAACCCACGACATCTAATCCACAGCCTAAACCCTTTGACCGTTTTTTCAGTAGATATGTTTCAATATAAGAAATACGGACTTTCATGAGCTATTGCCTAATCTCAAAAAAGCCCGTAAATACGCTACTTTTCGCTATTTACTTCTCTTTCTTAGACATCAAGCATACCGTCTCCACATGAACCGTATGCGGGAACATATCCACCGGAACCAGCTTGCCCTGTACCCGATATCCCATACGCTCAAACATCTGCAAATCGCGAATCTGCGTCTGCGGATTACATGAGATATACAATACCTGTTTCGGCTTCATCCGTACCAGACTCTTAATGAATCCCTCACTGCTTCCACTTCTGGGAGGATCCATAATCACGACATCCAGCCGCTTCTTCTCAGCCGCAAGCCTTGTCATATAGCGCCCAGCATCCTCACAAACAAAACGGATATTGGGTATCTGATTGATCTTCGCATTGATTTTGGCATCCTCCACCGCATCACGGTTGATTTCCACACCGATCACCTGCTTCACGAAGCGTGATACATACATCCCAATCGTCCCGATTCCACAATATGCATCCAGCACCGTTTCCTTACCACTTAGCTCCAGCAGCTCCACCGAACGCTGATAAAGAACCTCTGTCTGTTCATGATTGATCTGATAGAAGGACTTCGCAGATATCCGGAAGGTCATACCGCACAAAACATCCTCGATATACCCGGGACCATATAGTACACGCTCCTCATCCCCTAACACCACGCTTGTTTTTCTGGTATTCACATTCTGCACGATTGTTGTAATTTGAGGAAATCGTTTTCTTAGCTCCTGTATAAAATTCCTCCTTGCCGGAAACACATTGGAATTCAATACAAGAACGATCATGATCTGTTTGCTTACCGCACCATACCGCACGACTACATGCCGGATAAGCCCTTTGCGCTGATCCTCATTATACGGTTCGATGTGGAGCTTTCCCATCAGCTCCACAATGCCTGCAATTATGCTGTCACACACTTCAGGATGCAGAGGACAGCGTTTATAGGGGATTATACGATGAGAGAATTCCTCATAAAACCCCGCCTGTATTCGACGCTGCCTGTCCTTTTGAAATCCGATAATCATCTTATTGCGATACTGCCATGGCTCCTCCATCATGACGATATCCTCCGTCTGTAATTTCATTCCCTTCGCCCTGTCACACAGGGCTTGCATACTTTGGTTCTTAAATACACGCTGTCCCTGCGCATTCATATGTAGCAGCTGACAGCTTCCGCAGTGCTCATAAATCGGACACTTCACCGGTATACGGAAAGGAGATGCCCTTTTAATTTCTACAACCTCACCGATATACCCCTTTGCAATACGCCTGACAATTCGGACACGTACCTCCTCCTGCTTCAACACATGGCGCACAAGTACGATATCCTTACCTATACGCAGCAGGCCGTTATGCGCCTCATCCATACCGGTGATAACACCGCTTACCATCTGCTTAATCTTTAACATGACATTCCTCTTTCAACAGCTTCTGCGCCTTCGCGATACAGCCCTCATCTGTAAATAAGATTCCCTGTATTCCCATCTTCTCTGCCTGCCTGATATTTTCCACATTATCATCCAGATAAAGAAGCTCCTCGGCGTTGAGCTCATAGCGCTCAAGCAGCACTTCAAAAATATGGGGGTCCGGTTTGTTGGTTTTCTCCTCATAGGACAATACCGCACCGTCCGCCAGTGGAAAGAACTGCTGGGTTTCCTTCAAATAATCCGCAGAATCCTGACTGATATTGGAAAGAATATAAATTCCATAACCGGCATTCTTCATCTGTTTCATAAAGGCTATGCTTTCCTGCATCGGCTGCATCAGCTGCAGCCAGTTCTGTAATACGATATCCGTATCCTCAACCATATCCGGATATGCATCGTGATATACCGCATACAGATCCTCCAGCATCCAGATTCCCTGATCATACTTCTCCCATGCTTCATGTGTAAAAATACGGCTGCAGACACGGTGTGTCTTTTCTTCACTTTGAAACCACCGGATAAAATAGGTCTCCGGTGCAAAGGTCATCAATACATTTCCTATATCAAATACAATATGTTTTATCATGCTTTCTACTCCTTGTTTTCATTTCTATTATACTATAAGAAGCCCCGGCTTCCCAGTCACTAATATCAATATTGCAAAATCCGGATAATGAAAGAATATAAAAAGGATGAACTGCCACATCATGCTACTTTCTCAATCATACCTGCATTAAAAAAAAGAAGCACTCCACACGTTTATTCTTATAACAGAATTTGAATTCTCCTTCTTTCATATACCCTAAGTAAAATAGAACCTGACATTACGGCTATCATGCTTGTTCAAAGAGCACAACAGAAAAAAGAGGTCACATGGAAGTGAACCTCTTACAATTTTAATCTACGATTTCCACTGCTTCAGCTTTTGCGGCTGCTGTATGCTCCGTTACCTTTGAAAACCCGGCACGCAGCATGACAGTGGATGTATATACCGTTACACATACAACGATCCATTTCAGTACATCCAGCGGCAGTGATTTGATCAGAAGAGATGCAACCAGAGTTGCAATTGATCCGAAAATCGCCATGGAAAGTGCTGATTTTCGATTGTATGCCCCCTCCTTGATAAACTTTACAGATGCAGGCGGCATCAGGAAGGCACAGGATCCCATCATAATCGGGAACGCGACATCCGGAGACATTCCCAACAGATACACAAGGACCATGCAGGGATTATACAGACCGACACCTGCTGTCATCAATGCTCCCAGAATAAAGTTGACGATACCGGCAATCACAAGCTTTCCACCCGCGAGGCCAATGGCATCTCCACCAATCGGCATTAACTTCAAAAGACTTGCCAGCATGATGCATGCCGTACATGCAAGTGCAAACCCCATCACCAGACGAATTTTCTTCTCTGACATGCGGGAAACCACACCTGCTCCGAGAACTGCACCAAGCATAGCGGCAGCCAGCATGACAACCAGTGTCCATGCCTCAACCTTGACAACCGTTGTAAAAATCAGTGCCTGTAGCAGTACCGGAATACAGTTGGCAACATTCATCGTTCCCGGAATCAGCTTATCCCGTGTCTGCTTCGTAAATTTCAGCAATGCTGTCTGTGGAGCGAATGCCCCGATTCCCAGCGGATCGAAGTAATTTACCAGAGCCCCGATAGCGCCGGTCTTCCACCAGGAGGTATCTCCCTCAAACTCATCCTTGTGTTTGATCAGGTCGTAAGCGAAAAAAGCAGTGTATCCAATCAGCAGTACGATCAGCAATCCAATAATAATAGTAGTAATATCCATAATCTTCTCTTTAACTCCCATTGTACGCTCTTGCGTCTTCTCTATTGTTTAACTCCAATGCTGCTTGCTGTTATTCACCGGCGCTCTGTTCCAGCATCCCTCTGTTACAAGCGCCGTCTTGCTTTCAGCAGTTCTTGCAATTACAGACATCCCTGCACGCTAATTGCAATCCTCGCCGCAAACACATGGTGAAGCACAGCCTTCTTCCAAATTCCTCTGTTTTATTTCGACATCTCTCTTGATTTATCCGCACAAGCCTTCATGCTCTGCATAATGCTGGAGCGAAATCCGGTTTCCTCAAGCTTTGCGACAGCAGCGATGGTCGTTCCTCCCGGTGAACAAACCATATCCTTCAGCTCTCCCGGATGCTTTCCGGTTTCCAGAACCATCTGGGCACTTCCTAGTACTGCCTGTGCCGCAAATTTATATGCCTGTGGTCTTGGCATACCTTCCACTACGGCGGCATCTGCCATTGCTTCAATCATCATATAGACATATGCCGGTGATGATCCGCTGACTGCCGTTACCGCATCCATCAGGTGCTCTGGTACAATTTCACTCTTACCGAAGCTGTTGAAGATAGCCGTAATCTCTGCTATTTCTTCCTTTGTGACATTCTTTGCAGGTGCAATGGCAGCCATACCCTCACCAACAAGTGCCGGTGTGTTTGGCATTGTCTTGACGATTTTGATTTCTCTTCCAAACAGCTGTGCTACCGCTTCGGAGGATTGTCCGGCTGCAATCACGACGATGATGACATCCTCTTTCACAACAGCCTTGATCTGATTGATGACAACCGGATACAGGAACGGCTTTACAGACAGCACAATGATGTTGCATACCTTTGCCAGCTGCGCATTGTCTGTTGTCGTATTGACGCCATAGCTTTCCCGTACACGAGCCAGACTCTCCTCGTTGATGTCGGATACATAAATGTTTTCTTTGGCAGTCAGACCGGCCTTGATGATCCCCCCGATCATCGCACCGCCCATGTTTCCGCTGCCGATAAATCCAATGGTCTTGTTCATAACTGTTTTCCTTCTTTCCTAATATTGTTTATGAAAAGCTCTGCTCTGTACGATTGATGATTTCATCCTGCAGCTCTTTGCTCAGATTGCGGAAGTGATCGGAGTAGCCTGCAACTCGTACAATCAGATCGCGGTATTCCGCAGGATTCTGCTGTGCCTTGATCAGTGTTTCACGGTCGATGACATTGAACTGAATGTGGTGTCCGTCCATGTTGAAATAGGAGCGGATCAAGTCTGCCATATTGCTTAAACCGTCTTCTCCGGCTACAACACTTGGTGTAAACTTCTGGTTCAGCAGCGTACCACCGGTAGACAGATGATCCATCTTGCTTGCGGAGCGAATAACGGAGGTTGGTCCATTCACATCCGCTGCCTTTTCCGGAGAAATCCCCTCACTGACCGGTTTGTGTGCCAGACGGCCGTTTGGAGAAGCCAGCATAACCTCACCAAAATATACATGGCAGGTGGTCGGCAGCATATTGATTCTCCACTGACCGTTACGCATGTTCGGACGACCGGTGATCGTATTCTTATAGAAGGTAAACACCTCCTTCATAATCGCGTCTGCATAATCATCATCATTTCCATACTTCGGTGTCTTGCGGGAAACCAGATTATAGAGACGAACATGCTCTTCTCCTTCGAAGTTATCCTGCAATGCCTTCATCAGCTCACCCATTGTGAAATTCTTTTTGTCATACACATTGTATTTGATTGCGGACAAAGAGTCGGTGATTGTTCCGATACCTACTCCCTGCAGGTAGTTCGTATTGTAGCGCGCACCTCCGGCATTGTAGTCCTTGCCGTTGGTGATGCAGTCGTCGGTGATGATGGAAAGGAACGGTGCCGGCATGTATTTCGCATAGATACGGGTAATCATATTGCTTCCCTTAACCTTGATATCCGCAAAATGCTCAATCTGCTTTTTGTAAGCATCAAACAGCTCGTCATAGCTCTTAAAGTCTTCCGCTTCTCCCAGCTGTAAGCCCAGCTGCTTTCCGCCAACCGGATCCCATCCGTTATGCAGTGTGATTTCCAGAATTTTCGGCAGATTGAAATATCCCTGCAGAATGTATGCTTCCCGTCCGAAGGCTCCGGTTTCCACACAGCCGGAGGTTCCTCCACGACGTGCATCCTCAATGGATTTCCCGGCATTCAGCAGCTCCTGAATAATCGCCTCCGTATTGTAGAAGGCAGGCTGTCCCCAGCCCTTTCGACTGATTTCACATGCTCTCTTGATAAATTTCATCGGTGTCTTTTTGGAGATCTGTACGTTGCTGGATGGCTGCAGCAGCTTCATTTCATCCATAACATCCAGAATCAGATAGGATACATCATTGACCCCGTCTTCTCCATCCGGTGTAATCCCTCCGGTATTGATATTCGCAAAATCCGTATAAGTGGAGGATTCCTTCAGCGTGATGCCCACCTTTGGAGGAGCCGGCTGATTGTTGAATTTCACCCACAGACATTCCAGAAGCTCCTTTGCCTTGGATTTATCCAGACGTCCCGCTTCGATATCTGCTTCATAGAACGGATTCAGATGCTGATCCAGACGTCCCGGGGAGTATGCATCCCATGGATTCAGCTCGGTTGTCACACCGAGGTGTACAAACCAGTACATCTGAATCGCCTGCCAGTAGGTCTTCGGCTTATGTGCCGGAACGATGTCACAGTTTGCGGCAATCTGCAGCAGTTCTTCCTTACGTACAGGGTCACTTTCCTTTTCCGCAAGCTCTCTGGCCAGCGCTGCATAGCGTTTTCCCAGAATCATGATGGCATCGCACATAATACTCATACCACGCAGCTCATCGCGTTTTTCGATTGCCTCCGGATCGTTTAGGAAATCAATCGCAGCGATTGCCTCTTCAATGTCCTGCTGGTAATCCAGAAATCCCTTTGCATAGATTTTCTCAGAGCCGACGGTATGCCCCGGACCACGCTGTTCCATAAATTCTGTAAAGATACCTGCCTCATAGCAGTCCTTCCATTCCTGTGACATGGAATTGATTATCTTATGACGGATGGAGCGTTTTTCCCAGAATGGGATAATCGTTTCCTCCTGCTGCTTCATGTCCTCATCACTGACCTTAAAGCAGATCAGCTCACGGTCGTTCATGACCTTCATATCCTCCAGCGTGTGGCAGCACAGCTCCGGGAAGGTAGGGGTAGACTGCGGTCCTGCTCCCTTATCTCCGACAATCAGCTCACCATCTTCAATCGTGATGGTCTTGCGGGAAAAGATTTCCTTCATTGACAGTGCACGCAGCTCCGGAATTGATACCTCACCCTCGTATTTCTTGTAGGCATCCGTCATGAGCATGGCACGCTCCATAAAAATGTGCGGTGTTGTTTCCTCGCTCTGCTTTCTTAGCTTCCTGATTCGATCATTCATTCCTCTGAGTTCCATTGTTTATCCTCCTATCTTCACCTGTTGAAAACCATGTTCCTCAAACAGCGATTTCAGCATTTCCATATGCTCCTGTGATGGCACGCCCAAATCCGCTGCGGGATAGACGCGACCAAGCTTTTCATATTTGCTGCTTCCCGTATTGTGATACGGCAGCAGATTCACCTTGACGATTCCAATGCGCTTTTTCAAATATGTAATGATATCCAGCATTGTATCCGCATCGCTGTTCACCGGAACAACGACCGGTATGCGGATGTTGATATCCGCACGATGATCCGCAAGAAATTCCAGATTCTCCAGTATGACATCATTGGATTTTCCCATATACTTTTTGTGTGCTTCATCATTCAGTGTCTTGATATCGTACAAAAAGGTATCCACATACGGCAGCAGCCGTGCATAGCTTTCCTTTGGCGCATACCCGCAGGTATCAATCGCGACATTGTATCCCTTATCCTTCAGCTGTCTGCACAGCTCTTCCAGATAATCAATATCCTGCGTCATGACCTCTCCCCCGGAAAGCGTTACACCCCCGCCGCTTTCCTCATAGAAATGCGCGTCCTTGTTTACGATGGTCATCAGCTCCTTAATGCTGTACTGCTTTCCGACGATTTCACGGTTGTTGTGAAGGCAGTAATCCAGACAGTCTGCACAGAGCACACATTTATCTGTATCCGTATGTGCTGTACCATCCTCCTCAATCGTAATGGCTCCGTGACTGCAAGCCTTACGGCAATATCCGCAGCCACTGCATTTTTCCCGGTTAAACATCAGCTCCGGTGCATACCTCTGACTTTCCGGGTTGTGGCACCACCAGCAGTTCAGCAGACAGCCCTTAAAGAATATCGTTGTACGGATACCGTCTCCGTCATGCACAGAATATTTCTGAATATTGATTACGGTAGGCTCTTTCATAGCTTCTCTCCTGCTTCCTGAAAAAGGTTCGGTGTATTGATGGTGATGAATTTTACAACCTTGTTTGTCTGATTGCTCCAGTTGTGTGTTCTTGTGGATTTGTAATGGGCACAGTCTCCCGGATACAGATCACAGACATCATCCTCAATCTGCAGGGTCAAAATGCCCTCCAGCACATAGACGAATTCCTCTCCCTCATGTGGATACGGCAGCGATTCCTCCACTTCCTTCTGTGGCAGAATCTCGACCAGCTTTGGCAGCATTTCCCCGCGGTCAGCCATATTTGTCATCGCATATTCGATGATTGAGCTTCCCTCAATACGCAGAATTTCCCGCTCATAGCTGCGCAATACCGCTTTTTCCTTAGTTTTCGGCTGTTCCATGAAATACGTCATCTCAACCCCAAGCGCCTTTGCGACCTTTTTCAGCGTATCGTGAGCAATGGAGGTTAGTCCACGTTCCAGCTGGGAAAGATATCCGATGGAAAGCTCGGTTGCTTCACTGATATCCTTCAGTGTCATCTTGTTTTCTGTCCGTCTCTGTTTGATTAGTTCACCAATGTTCTTATTCATATACAGCAACACCTCTTTACATGCTTATTATATATTTCACAAGTGAAGCTGTCTATATTTTTAAGTAAAATTTGACTTAATTTACGTTAATTTTTGAAATATTATGCATATTTTAACCTTTTATACAAGTTATATGCTCATTTTTTTACCTTATTTTATACTATCAGCAGATGCTTTTCAATGAATTTGCTGTAACCGTTATCACTTTTTCACAAACAGACCATATGCTATCTTTAGCATAAACAAAAAAAGCCGATATATATCGACTTATCGAGCTTTCCTCTGTTGTTTGCTATTCACATTTTTTCACAAGCTGAGATTTCTACTTCATCAGACAAGGAAATTTTTATAAAAAGCTCATGTACCTGTTATATTGCTATAAAGGAAGAAACGCTTCTAAAAAAACAGCTGCAGCAGGCCAATAAACGGTGCATGCTCATTCACCTGCATAGGCGCATGAGGAAACACATAAAGCATTCGCCACAGGTATACAGCAAGCATTGTCCCTAACAAAAGCACACTCATCACACGAAATGCTCTTCTCTTTAAAATATCTTCTCTGTTTCTCACAAAAAGCACTGCGCATACCGCTGCGTAAGGAAGCAGAAGGAACACAGCCGGATGGAAATACCAGGCAGCAGAAAGATTACCTTTCCACAGCCAGTATATGGCAGAAAACATATTGCAGCCCGGACATGGTATCCCAAATATCCGCTCCATCGGACAGAAGCTTCCGAAAACGAAGAGCACCAGAAACAGGATTACTCCGATTCCCAGTGCATTTTTTCCATCACGACTCATATCAGTAGGTTCGATCGATCAAATCATTGATACTGCTTTGCATGATACAGAGCGATATAATCGGCAAGCCAAACACAGCGAGCAAAACATTGATCAGACTATTATCCTCGGCTCCTATCATATACAGCTTTTTGGAATATTTCCAGAAACAGAATATACCCCAGATACCGCAGGTCACAAAGGACAGCAGCAGATCAGTGATAGCTGTATCATTTTCTCTTGCACCGTAATTGATATCACTGAATACTTGTACCCAGGCAATCAGATAGTAAATGCCGCAGGTTATAATAGACAACACGATAATACCAAATATACTTCTTCGTCTCATACAGGCACCTCCCTCGTCGTATGATATGCTGTATCCGGTAAAACCATATCCGTCTACCGGAAGTGTTTTAATTGTACCATAGAATGAGACTCCTGTGTGATGAAACAGGTGTTTTTATACGGATGCAGGCATCTCTGTAGCATTTATACAAAATCGATTCCCCTTTTATTCAGCAGCAAAGCTCCTCAGCATATGAAAAAGCAGTTGTTTGACTTTACTCTATGCTTTTGCCATGCGACGTATTCAGCAGCATTTCTGCCAAAGCAGCTGGAAGCAGTCTTCCATGTCTTTATTGTTCTTCGTAACCGTTTCGCCTCGCTTTCATCTGGTACAGCAGCATATTTTCCACTGGCAGTGGACGATTACTTGTTCCTTCTCATGATGCTACAAAAAGACGACCTGTTCCAGCGCATACTGCTGATATACAGATGTCGCTATCCGTGTTCTTTCTGCCAGTAAAAGTCACTGCTTCATATGGGCGTTTCATCACTTTGTTCTGCATTTGAAATCTCTAGGTAATAAGAAAACCTGTCTCAGTGTAAAGCTTCACTAAAACAGGTTGTTTTCTTGTTTAATTTAACGGAATGCACTTTTATTTGCTGGCCTTTACCATGAAATCACAGATTTTCTTAGAGAATTCTGTAGGATTTTCAATCGGGAAGCCCTCAATCAGCAATGCCTGATCGTACAATAAATCTGCATAATCCTTCACTGCATCCTTATCCTGCTCGTATACCTTCTGCAAAGCATTGAAGATTTCATGATTCGGATTGATTTCCAGAATACGGGATGCCTTCATACCATACGGATTTCCTTCCGGCATAGCACTTAACACCTTTTCCATCTCAAAGGACATGCCTTCCTCACTGCTCAGACAAACCGGATCATCCACCAGGCGGGAAGAAATCTTAACATCCTTCACCTTATCGCCCAGCACTTCCTTAATGCCGCTTAACAGATCCTTATTTTCCTCAGCCTTTTTCTCCAGTTCCTTCTTTTCCTCTTCACTATCCAGGTCCAGATCACCCTGAGAAATGTTCTTAAAGGTTTTCTCTTTGTAATTCATCAGTGCCTGTAATGCAAACTCATCCACATTGTCCGTCAGATACAGGATTTCATATCCCTTTTCCTTCACCTTCTTGACCTGTGGCAGATTGTCAATCAGTTCAACCTTGTCACCGCTCATGAAGTAGATGTGCTCCTGTCCTTCCTCCATGCGGTTGATATATTCATCCAGTGTAACCAACTTCTGTTCCTTGCTGGAATAGAACATCAGCAGATCCTGCAGGGTTTCCTTGTTTGCGCCAAAGTCATTGTATACACCGAATTTGATCTGCAGACCGAAATTCTTCCAGAACTTCTCATACTCTTCGCGGTCATTGCGCAGCATCAGCAGCAGCTCGGATTTGATTTTCTTTTCGATACGGTTCGCAATCACCTTCAGCTGACGGTCATGCTGCAGCATTTCACGGGAGATATTCAAAGAAAGATCCTGGGAATCCACCAGACCCTTTACGAAACGGAAATGCTCCGGAATCAGCTCTTCCGCATTATCCATAATGAAGACACCACGGCTATACAGCTGCAGACCCTTCTTGTAGTCCTGAGAATAATAGTTGAACGGTGCCTTACCCGGGATAAACATCAGTGTTGTAAAGGAAACTGCACCCTCTACACTCGTATGAATCACCTTCTGCGGCTCTGTATAATCGTTGAATTTGCTCTTATAGAACTCATCGTATTCTTCTTTTGTTATTTCAGACTTGCTTCTCTTCCACAACGGAATCATGGAATTCAGCGTTTTCAATTCCTTTACAGTTTCATATTTCGGTTCAGCAGGCTTATCCGCATCCTCGTTTTCACTTTCTGGCTCATCCACACGCTTGCTGGTTTCCACCCACATCTCAATCGGGTAACGGATATAGTCGGAATATTTCTTAATCAGACGCTCAATCTCATACTGCTGCAGATAGTCGTCATAATTCTCATCTTCCGTGTTATCCTTCAGATACAGAACGATTTCTGTTCCATGCTCCTCTTTTTCACATTCATCAATGGAATAGCCGTCAACCGCATTGCTGCTCCACAGATAGGCAGTTTCCTCACCGTATTTCTTCGTCGTTACCTCCACACGGCTGGCAACCATAAATGCAGAATAGAAGCCGACACCAAACTGTCCGATGATATCCACATCATCCTTCTTCTCTGCCTCTTCCATCTCCTGCTTAAACGCCAGAGAGCCACTCTTCGCAATCGTTCCCAGATTGTCCTCAAGCTCATCCTTGTTCATACCCAGACCGTTATCACGGATTGTCAGAGTACGGTTTTCCTTATCTGCCTCCAGATAAATTTTAAAGCCGGATGTATCTACATCACTCAGGTTATCAGACAGTGCCTGATAATACAGCTTGTCAATTGCATCACTTGCATTGGAGATCAGCTCTCTCAAAAAGATTTCCTTATGTGTATAAATAGAGTTGATCATCAGATCTAATAGACGTTTGGACTCAGCCTTGAATTGTTTCTTTCTCGCCATACGTAATTACCTCCTGTTAGCACTCGCTCTTTAAGTCTGCTAACAGTATAGTACAGAATTTTAGCACTGTCAACACTTTAGTGCTAAAAATCAAAAACTTTACTCGCTTTCTGATTTCTATTCACTCCCAAAACACTGGCACGCTATTTCACCGTCATGTATATACGATAGAGTCACGATTACAGCCTGTCCAATCTTATTTCCTCTCGTAATAAATCCTCTTTTTTTATTAGACTCTATACATAATGTTTTTTTTCTGTTTATGCAAGTAATTCCCAGGTATATATCTACAGGCTTGTATACGAGAAGAGCTATCCTCTGTTTATCCATAGCCTTTACTGATTGCAGAGTTTCCCTTCAACACTTATCCCCTTTTCCTAATATTCGCTATCGTCTATTGGAAGCGTGTATTTCATATTCATATATAGAAAGCATTGCGTCTTTGATTCTTCTTCGGTATAATAGAAGAAACAATTTTCAAAGGAGTTGTAAATAAATGAAAGATATGAAAGAAATAAAACGGATGGTAGTCAAAGTTGGTTCCTCCACGCTGACACATTCCGGAGGCGGTTTAAATTTCCAACGAATAGATGCCCTTGCAATGGTGCTGAGCGATATCAAAAACAGTGGTTTGGATATTGTCCTGGTAAGCAGTGGCGCAGTTGCGGCAGGTGTAGCCAAGATGCAGATGCGCAAACGTCCGGAGCTGATGCGTGAAAAACAGGCAGCTGCCTCAGTGGGACAGTGTGAGCTAATGTTTATCTATGATAAATTCTTCTCTCAATACGGACAAAGCATCGCACAGCTGCTGATTACCAAAACTGTCACAAAGAACGAGATGCTGCGTGAGAATGCAGTCAATACGTTGGAAACCCTGCTGGAATATGGTGTGATTCCCATTGTCAATGAAAATGACAGTGTGGCAGTCGATGAAATCGCCTATGGGGACAATGATACACTGAGTGCAGTAACCGCTTATCTGACCAATGCCGATCTGCTGGTGCTGCTGTCCGATATTGATGGATTGTATGAGGATGACCCCGTAAAAAACAAAAATGCCAAATTGATTCCGGTCGTCAACAGCATTGATGAATCCATTTTCAATATGGCAAAGGGTGCAGGGTCTTCACGAGGTACCGGTGGCATGGTTACCAAGATATCCGCAGCACAGTTTGCAAATGAGCATGGTATTCCCATGATTATCGCCAATGGGAAAAAGCCATCCATTCTGTATGATATTCTTCGGGATGAATATCGCGGTACCCTGTTTGATACAAAGGAGGAAGTTTAGATGAAGACACTGGAACAGTTGGGAAATGCCTGTAAGCAGGCATCCCGTCAGATTATGAATGCGGACAGAAATCAGAAAGACGCATTGCTACGTGCAATCGCAAAGCAATTGGAACAGGATATGCCCGCTATCCTCAAAGCGAATGCCCTAGATGTTGAAAACGGGAAAGCGAATGGTATGAATGCAGGGCTGCTTGATCGCATGCTGTTAAATGAAGCACGGATGCAGCAGATTATCGAGGGTGTGTATCAGGTATGTGCATTACCGGATCCTATCAGAGAAATCACAGATATGCATACTACAGAAAACGGATTGCAGATTGGAACCATGCGTGTTGCACTGGGTGTCGTCGGCATGATCTATGAAGCAAGACCGAATGTGACCGTGGATGCGGCGGTCCTGTCTTTAAAAGCCGGCAATGCGGTTATGCTGCGTGGCAGCAAGGATATTCTGCAAAGCAATCTGGTTATCGTAAGCAGTATGCGAAGGGCTGCCGCTGCCTGTGGCTTCTGTGCGGATATCATCACACTTCTGGAGGATACCTCCCGGGAAACGGCAACTGCCTTTATGAAGCTGAATGCATATCTCGATGTGCTGATTCCCCGCGGCGGTGCCGGACTGATTGCCAATACGGTTAAAAATGCAACGGTACCGGTACTGGAAACGGGCACCGGAAACTGTCATGTCTATGTCGATAAGGATGCAGATACTGCCAAGGTGATTCCTATTATCATCAATGCCAAGACACAGCGGACAAGCGTATGCAACGCATGTGAAAGTGTATTGATCCATAAGGATATCAGTGATAGTTTTACACAGGAGCTTCTTGCGGCATTAAAGCAGCACCATGTAAAAATTCATGCGGATTCCCATATATGCGCTTTGGATACGGATTGCATTCCCGCTACTGAGGAGGATTACGCAAGCGAGTATCTGAATTTGGAAATCTCCATAAAAACAGTATCTACTCTGGAGGAAGCCATCACACACATCAACACCTATTCCACACATCACAGTGAAGCAATCATTTCCGAGAATTACACATCGGTTAAAAGATTTCTGAAGGAGGTTGACAGTGCCTGTGTATATGCCAACGCATCTACGCGTTTCTCAGATGGATTTGAATTTGGTCTGGGAGCAGAAATCGGAATCAGTACACAGAAGCTGCATGCACGTGGTCCTATGGGACTGCAGGCTTTAACAACCAAAAAATATATCATATTGGGAGAAGGACAGATACGACCTTGACTCTTTAATATCCAACAACAAAAAGGAAATAAAAAAACGGTTCTTCCCCCATTATGTGAATAATATGAATACATTAAAAATAAGAGAATACAGCGCTATTGTATGTTAATCAATAGAAGTTGCATTCTCTTTTTTGTAAACACCCTAACGTAAGAAAGGTCAAGAAACCGAAGTCCTTTTTAGTTGTATAAAAAAACATGCTTTACACATCACTATGAGTCTATATGCCATAGCGTATCATCGAAACCATTCACGGTGCTTCTTTTTATAAGGATATAGGACATGACCGTTTTCAAATGATTACCCAATTGATTCTGCGTCCTTCCCTACATAAATTTCAACCTGTTTACCACAATGTGCCATGCCAATTTTCATTACATTTTCCATATCCATTGCATATTCTTTATCCAGAATTTGTTGAAATCCCTTTTGAGCCAGTTCTTTTAAATTTACATTCGCATCTTTTGTGTATTTCAATTCGATCAGAAATGAAGCTCTATTAATCAGCTTGCTTTTCAGCAATATATCCAGTCTGCCGGAACCTCGCTCACGATTGCTGATGATTTCATATTTGTTATCCAACTGCATGAACAGCCCTAATAGCAGAGTCTGATAGGAATTCTCATTGATTAAATCAAAGTAGCTGACAGCAGTCTTCAGGATGTTACGATAACCACTTATAAAAGCATCCCAATTCTTATTCTGAAAATTATCTAAAAGATACGCAACACTGCTTTCATCCAAATGGAAATAATATGCAGTTAAAGACTGAAATTCTCTTTTAATTTCATTATTGGGTATCTTTAACACATACTTGCCTTCTAAAGCATCAGTAATTTCCTTAATTGTAAGATATCCTGCATTAACAAATAAGCCCCAAAGGCTGTTTGTTTCCTTCAACTCATAAAAGGATGCCTCAAAATTTACCAGGGTATTTACTGTTCCTGTCCGTATCAGCTCTTCATAGCCTTCTTTGAATGATGAATCACAATCCTGCATAGCCTGCTTTATCATTTTATTAGAGCTTGTATTCACCCAGTACGGGATCAATTCTCCCCTGTTAACATAATTGATAATGGACCAGGGATTGTAGATAGCAATTCCTCCTATATTGTATCCGTCACGCCTTGGGCGGGCAGCGCCTACATATTCTGAATTTCGGTGTTATACTCATAATCATATGCATGCAGAATTTGTTCCACCTCTGCTTTTTTAAAACCAAAATATTCCGCATACTCCTTATCTTTCACCGTGCAAACAAGCAGATTGTTTAAATCTGAGAAAACATTCTCTTTCACAACGCGCTGTATACCGGTGAGCATCGCATACTGCAAATCATCACTGGTTTTCAGTGACGTATGAAGCATGGAAGAAAGAGAGCTTCGCAAATCGTCATAAATCCCCTGCGTGTGTGCTTCGATGAATGGTGTATCGTATTCATCAATAAACAGCATGACCCGTTTTCCATAATACTGGTGACATTTCGTCATAAGAAAACTAATCGCATTTACTACATCTTTTAATGAACCGTTTTGTATATCCGACATACCGCGCAGAATGACATCATATGCCGGTTTTTCAAATATATCGATATTTTCAAGAACCTGCTTATTCTTTTTATATTCCTTTAAAAGCTGCAATTTCATTTGCATGACAATATTATTTTTATCCCCCTTTGCATCCGCAAAAGAAAGAAAAATTGTAGGGTAGGTGTTCATTATCGTGGAATATTCTGTCTGCATAATCTCCGTATCTTTGAATATAGCTTTTGCATCCTTCGTGATGTCAAAAAAGCTGGCAAGCACGCCATGGGCGGGCAGCGCCTACTCATATTGATTGTTTTTCCAAAGCGCCTAGGTCGCGTGATCAGGGTTACTGTTGTTTTACGTTCCAGAAATTCTGCAATCATTCGGCTTTTATCAACCGTATAGTAATCCTCTTCCCGTAATTTTTGATAGCTGTTTACCCCGATAGGTATTGCCTTTCTCATGTTACTCATCACCCGCCTTGTCCTTTTCATTATACCCTATTTTCTCTTATGCTTCATACAAAAATCAAGAAAATGCGGATACAAGTCAAGCATCAACATATTGAATCGAATAAAAATCTGCCTCTTAATATCCTCTAATCATACCTAAATATCTTATTCTCAAGTCTATTAGATAAAATTCTAAAACAAAACAGCCGTAGCTTTTCTGTAATACGGCTGTTTCATATATCTTATTAGCTATGATAATTTTGCGATAACGGCATCACGATATTCCTCAGTTGTCGAGCTTCCATGCAGATCCGGTGTCAGATATTTCTGCTCCATCAGCACAGCATCCACCGCTTTACGAATGTTCGCAGCACACTCACCTTCCTGTAAATGCTCCAGCATCATGCAGGCAGACCACAGCAGTGCCGTCGGATTTGCGATGTGCTTTCCAGCGATATCCGGTGCAGAGCCGTGTACCGCTTCAAACATTGCATAGTCCGTTCCGATATTACTGCTTGGTAGAAGCCCCAGCCCCCCAATCAGGCCGCTTGTCAGATCACTGACAATATCCCCATACAGATTCGGCATCACCATGACATCGAAGGTTTCCGGGCGCATGACCAGCTGCATACATACATTATCCACGATTTTATCATCCGCTTCGATATCCGGATAGTCCTTTGCGATTTCCTGAAAGATGGAAAGAAACATCCCGTCACTCATTTTCAAAATATTTGCCTTATGTACACAGGTTACCTTTTTTCTGCCATTTGCCCGTGCATATGCAAAAGCATCCCGTATGATGCGTGTACTGGCCTTGCGTGTGATAATCTTTGTCGCATGCACCGTATCCGCATCAATCTGTTCCTCCACACCAACATACAAATCCTCTGTATTCTCGCGGAAGGTCACAATATCCACATGGTCAAACGGTGTCTTTACTGCCGTATTGGATTTTGCAGGACGAATATTCGCATATAAATCATATTTATTTCGGAGCGTCACATTTAGGGAACGAAATCCCTTTCCAATTGGTGTTGTAATCGGAGCCTTCAATAAAATACGGTTTTTCTCGAAGGATGCAAACGCCGCATCCGGAATCAGCTTCCCGTTGCGCTCATATTCCGCTTCCCCAACCTCAAAGCATTCATAAGCCAATGGTGCCTTTGCTGCCTTTAGAATCTGTAACACGGCATCCACGATTTCCGGTCCGATGCCGTCTCCCTTAAATACTGTTATCGTTCTCATCTCATCTGTCCTCCATTTTTACATATTTCTTCACACTGCCGACATATTTGGTTGCCGGACGCATTATTCTTCCATCGTATTCCTTGTTTTCAATATTGTGGGCAAGCCATCCGATGGTTCTCGCCATAACAAACAACGGTGTAAACAAATCCTCCGGAATGCCCATCATGCCATATACAAAGCCGCTGTAGAAGTCCACATTGCTGGATATATGCACCCCCTTAACATCCAGTATGACCTCCTTTGCGCACTGCTCAAAGCGCTGATAAAATTCATACTCCCTGACCTTGCCCTTTTTCTCGGCAAGCTTTTCAATATATTCCTGCAGTACCTCACTTCGCGGATCGCTCAGCGTATAAATCGCATGCCCCATTCCATATACTAAACCACTGTAATCGTAAAACTGCTTATGCAGGATACGGTAAATCAGTGCCTTGATTTCAATATCATTTTCACAGTAGCCGATTTCTTCTATAACAGCTTTCATCATACCGCTCACCTTCAGATTGGCACCACCATGCCTTGGTCCCTTCATACTGCCAATGGCTCCGACCATGGAGGAATAAAAATCCGTTCCGGTGGAGGAGATGACCACATTGGTAAACGTTGAGTTGTTCCCTCCGCCATGATCCGCGTGTACAATCAGCATCATATCCAGCAGCTTGGCCTCCAGATCGCTGAATGCATGATCCTTGCGCAGCATATACAAAATATTCTCCGCAATGGAAAGCTGCTCCTGTGCCGGATGGATCACCAGGCTTTCCTTATTATACCGGTGCATTTTGCTCTGATAGGCATAGCAGATGATCGAAGGCAGCTTGGCAAGAATATTCAGACCCTGCTCCAGCGTATTCTCCACCGATATGTTGTCCGGTGCATCATCATAATCATATAAGGCAAGCACTGCCTGTTGCAGCCGGTTCATCAGATTTTTTCCCGGCATATGCAGAAATTTGGATTCCAGAAAGTCATCCGGCAGCTCATAATGCGCACGCAGATAGCCACAGAACTCCTGCAGCTCCTCCTTCTTCGGAAGATAGCCGAAGAGTAATAAAAAGCAGGCTTCCTCGTACCCGCAAATCGTTTCATAATTTCTGCCATGGATGATGTCCCGCAGCTCTATGCCCCGATAGTACAGCTTTCCTATATCATCTGTTTTCACTTCTTCAACATATTTATAACCGACAACGTCCGCAATTTTGGTCAGACCGACACGTACTCCGGTGCCATCTTCATTTCGCAGACCCTTTTTAATATCATACTTGCGAAACAGATCATTTGCGATATCGTTATGCTCCCGCGCCTTCTGGTAAAAAGAATTCAAATGCTCATTCATTTCCTCTACCTCCTTTTACAGTATTCTTTCACCATTATATCATAATTTTCATAAATTCAATGAAATATTTTCATTTTTCATGATATAATATTCCATGTATACGAGAAAGGAAGGGAAGTTATGCCAACAATAACCGAGAAAATCATACAGAAGCATCTGGTAGAAGGGGTGATGGAGCGAGGAAAACCCATCGCAATCCGCATTGATCAGACACTGACACAGGATGCCACAGGAACCATGGCCTATCTGCAGCTGGAGGCGATGGGTGTGGATCAGGTCAAAACCGATCTGTCTATCAGCTATGTCGACCATAATACATTACAGAGCGGCTTTGAAAACGCCGATGATCACAAATATTTACAGACGGTGGCAATGAAGCACGGTGTTCGTTTTTCACGTCCCGGTAACGGAATCTGCCACCAGGTTCATCTGGAGCGCTTTGCAAAGCCGCAAGCTACCCTTTTGGGAAGTGATTCCCATACACCGACTGCGGGAGGCATGGGGGCTTTGGCTATTGGAGCCGGCGGTCTGGATGTTGCCTGTGCCATGGCCGGCATGCCGTTTCATCTCAACATGCCGAACATTATCAACGTTCGGTTACATGGTTCCCTGACAAAGGGTGTCAGCTCCAAGGATATCATTTTAAAGGTATTACAGATACTGAGTGTAAAAGGCGGTGTGGGGAATGTTATAGAATACAGCGGAGACGGTGTACGAAGTCTGAGTATCCCCCAGCGTGCCACCATTACCAATATGGGAGCTGAGCTCGGTGCAACGACCTCGATTTTTCCAAGTGATGAGGTTACACGGGAATTTTTAAAGAAACAGCACCGTGAGGATGCTTATGAGGAACTGAAAGCCGATGAGGATGCTGTTTATGATACCGTTATCGATATTGATCTGAACACACTAGAGCCGATGATCGCCATGCCGCATTCTCCGGACAATGTTCTTCCTATCAGCGAGGTGCTCGGTCTGAAGGTGGATCAGGTAGCCATCGGAAGCTGTACCAATTCCTCCTATATGGATATGATGAGCGTTGCCGGTATTCTGAAGAATAAAACCGTAGATCCAAATGTCAGTCTGGTTATTTCTCCGGGCTCCCGACAGGTACTGCATATGATTTCGCAAAACGGTGGTCTCTCCGATATGATTTCCGCAGGTGCCAGAATACTCGAATCCACCTGTGGTCCTTGTATCGGCATGGGACAGTCACCGATTACCAATGCACTTTCCCTGCGTACCTTTAACCGGAATTTCTACGGCAGAAGCGGTACCCTGAGTGCGAAGGTTTGTCTGGTTTCTCCGGAAACCGCAGCTGCAAGTGCACTGTACGGCTATATTGTTGATCCACGTACCGTGGAGTATGAGCTGCCACAGGAACCGGAAGTCTTTACCATTGACGATTCCATGATCATTGTTCCGGATGCAGAAACAGCTGCGGAAACAGAGGTTGTGCGCGGTCCCAATATCAAGCCGCTGCCAATCAATACCCCATTGGAGGATCGCATTGACAAAAAGGTCATGATTAAGGTAGGTGACAATATCACCACCGATCACATTGCACCGGCAGGTGCAAAGGTGTTGCCTTACCGTTCCAATATTGAAAAAATCAGTGAATTCATCTTCATGAACGTAAAAGCAAGTTTCCATGATGACTGCCTCGAACACGGAGGAGGATTTATTATTGCAGGAGCCAACTATGGACAGGGAAGCTCCCGTGAGCATGCCGCATTAGCCCCAATGTATCTGGGAATCAAAGCGGTGATTGCCAAAAGCTTTGCACGGATCCACCGTGCCAACCTGATCAATTTCGGCATTATTCCGTTTACCTTCAGTAACGAGGAGGATTACGATACCATTGATGAACTGGATGAATTAACTATCACAAATTTGAAATCCCTTGCGGAGCATACACCGGTGGAGGTAATGAATATCACGAAAAACAAAAGCTTTCAGGTTTTCCATAGTCTGACACAGCGTGATATTGAAACCATACTGGCCGGAGGTACATTGAATCTGATTCGTCGGAATCAAAGCTAAACCGAATCAGCAGCTGATATGTGCCGTCATATTTTAACTGCAATCAACAGGCGCAAGCTCTCCACCTACAGGGCTTGCGCCTTTAACATGCTGTCTTGTTTGCCTTTTCTCTCAGTTTTCATATGCTTTTATTATAATTTCTATTACAATAAAGGAAAGAAATGAAATAAATCGCAGGCGTGATTCGTTTACAGTACAGAAAGAAGGGATTCTTATGAAAAAAACAGTACGTATCCTATGTGTGCTTCTGCTTCTCACCGGCTGCTCCTCCCTGCAAAAGACAGCACCAAGCAAAACGGAAAAACCGCAGGAGCAGGCAAATCCAAAAATCGCAGCACCCGCTGATATCCACTATCCAAAAAGTCCTTCCATCGAGGATCATGATGCACAAATCGCCATAATAGACGATAATCCTGTAGACGGTACCTTGCTGAACGGCTATGCGGATTTCTCACAGGAAAGCTTTTCCGCAATCTTAAAGACCGCTTCCGATAATGTCAGCTATTCCCCGCTGAGCTTGTATTATCCGCTGATGATGACACTGCAGGCAAGTGAGGGACAAACAGCAGAGCAGCTGCAGACGCTGCTTCATGTTGACGGCAGGGATTCTGCAAAAAATATGGGGAATCTGTATCGCCGTTTATATATCGACAATGAAAGCGGACAGCTGAAAATTGCAAATTCCTTATGGATACAAAATTCATATCCGGTAAATAAAGACTTTATAGAAACCGCGAACAAGCAGTTTTATGCCGCTGCCTATGATGTGGATTTTTCACAGGCAAAGACTGCGGACCTTATGGCTGCGTGGATTCGTGAGCACACCAATGGAAATCTGTCCCCCTCTATAAGGACAAATGAATCCATGCGCATGGCGATTCTCAACGCAGTTTACTATAAAGCACGGTTTGATACTGAGTTCGATAAAAAGGATACAAAAAAGGATATCTTTTATGCACAGGATGGTAAGGTTGATACAGATTTCATGCATAAGGAGATGGGATCTCATTTCTTTATTGACAACAAGGACTATGCCGCCACTTCCCTGACATTGAGCAATTCCTCCAGCCTGACGCTGGTACTGCCAAAAGAAGATAAGGATATCCGCAGAATGATGGAGCAAAAGGGATTTCTACAGGAATTGCTGAAGGACGATACCGAGGGAGCAGATTTTGGTATCGTGAAGCTGTCTCTGCCAAAGTTTAAGGTTCATTCCAAGCTGCAGCTTGCGGATACCTTAAAAGCTATGGGTGTCACCTCTTTGTTTGATACAGCCGCAGAGTTAAATGGTATAACGAATGAAAAGCCCTTTTTTGTTTCAGATATCCAGCAGGAAACCTGCATTGCACTGAATGAGGAGGGGATTGAAGCAAGTGCATATACGATGATTGGTGCCACAGGTGCCGCTAATATGGAACATCCTAAGGTTCTGGATTTGAACCTGAACCGCCCGTTTCTCTATGTGATTTCCACCCGTATGGATGGTGTTGAACTTCCGCTTTTTATCGGCGTATGCAGTAATCCTGCATCATAAATGATAAAAGCAGGTAAACTCTGCTGATGACACCGTATTTCCCATGCGGGTATCATAAAAGCCCAAAGCTGACAACAGGTCCATGCTTCACAATTCCACATATTCAAAATTATCATCCTGCTGTTTCACAGCCTTCTGCCTGTGCTGTATTCTCTTCGATATAACCAATCGCCTTAAGAATACACACATCGTAGATATATTATCCCTCCTTGTTTGTACCCATACATAGTACAGGTCCTTTTGCTTCCCTACAGCCGATAATGAAAAAAGCTGAAGCCTTTATTGCAGGTTCAGCTTTTTTCAAGTAAACTATTCAGCTTTTCGATCTGTCAGCTGTGCTTTTAAAGCATCATATGTACTACACTCCAAAATGCTGATGAGAGCATCCTCAACCTGTTGCGTAGTCAATGTATCCACCCAGGCATCATCCACGCCATACTTGTGTAGTAACAGTAATTTTAAGGAAGTTCTTTTACCTTCCTCCATTCCTGATTTTTTAGCTTCTGCTGTTTGCTCCCTCAGATTGGCCTGGACTGCGCGTTCGGCAAATTCTGCCGATTCCGCCCAGCTGAATAACTGATTATCTTCTTTCATTTCATTATATTTTTCCACTGCCACATCCACCATCCTTCTCTTCATGTTTAGTATAGCATCATCCGGATTATATGCAAGCACATAACAAAATGTTTCAAATTCTGTCAGATTTTTTATGCCTCCGACTTCCCTGATTCGCTGTTTGATCATCAGCAGGAATACGATAGCCCGATTCAGTGTGCCATTGGGTTCCTCCTGATTATCTTCATCCTTCACCTTATAGTGACGAATCATACGTCCTCCTGCTTTTGGCATCGAATTCATAAAAATAATCTGATAAAATGGCTTCAGCTTGATATAATCATTGCACTGCTTCAGCTGTCTGCCAACCAGGCGGTAGCCATACTGCTGAAATCGCAGCTGTTCTTCCTGTGTATAACCGGATACCTGCATTTCCAAATCATAAAAATGGCCTGCCTCATCCTCCAATACAACATCCAGTACAGCTCGTTTTCCGAAAAAGACTTCCGGCAGCAGTTCAGGGTTCAGCACTTTTGTTGTTTGAACCTTTAAACCGTAAATCTCTTCAATAATCCTCCTTCTCAGCAGCTCAGAGCCTGCATCCTCTCCAATCAGCATATACTTGAAAAAAACATCATTGTGAAAGGGAACCGGATATTCCTTTTCGCTCACTTTTCTCATAGGTAGTATCCTCCTTTTTCCTATATACACTTATATACGTATGAAAAGGACAAAACTCCTAAAATATATTGAAATTCGTTAAAAAAGTATAAGGTAAGACAGGAGGCATACTTGCACTGCCCGAAACCACCCTCTACCATATAGCTATTTTACCGGCATACAACACAACCGGCATTTTTCGATATAAGGATGGATGCGCAGCAGAATACCCATAATACCGGAATGTTCTGCCTTCCGGCTCCCTTTTTTGCATCTAATGCTTCCTGCTGATATCTTTCAGAGAATGAACAACTATGCTCATCCAAAGCCTCTCGTATGTTCATCATGTAAAAGACTGTGTTTGATTCACAGCTTTATACGGCTGGATGTCCCCTACTATACAAGAAAAAAGAGCAGTCTTCCCATAGCATGAAGTCGACCCTTCTTTATGATGCATTCCTTTGTGCTTCCTTATTTTTTCTTATGAAATTTCTGTTCGCTTTCCGGATCCTTGACAAATGCCAGGAACAGCATGCCCAGCAGCATCATCGGAATCAGACCGAGAATACCATATTGTGTTTCTCCGGTAATCATGATAATTGTAGATACCGCCATTGGCCCTAATATTGCCGAGAATTTGGAGAATACAGAGAAAAATCCAAAAAATTCATTGGAATCTGCTTTATCCGGAATCAGCTTGGCAAAGTAGGAACGGGAAACGGACTGGATACCGCCCTGAAACATACCAACCAGCAACGCCACCACCCAGATAAAAGACGGATAGGTCTTAATCAGGGATCCTGCCAGTACGACACCAACATAACCGATGATTCCGGCATAGATCATTTTCTTACTGCCTACATGCTCCACCAGCTTACCAAACAGAATGGAGAACGGACAGGCAACAATATTGATGACAATTACGACCACCAGACTCATGACATCACTGATTCCCATCTCTGTCGCAAGGGAAACCGCCATTTTGATAACCGTATTCACACAGTCAATATAGAAAAAGTAGGATATACAGAACAGAAAGATATTTTTATTCTTTTTAATATCACGGAATGTGTGATATAAATGAGAAAACGATTCCCGCACAACATGCGGTACCGGTTCGTGAAAATTTTTCTGCTTCACATGTTTCAGCATTGGACGCGAATATACAAGCCACCAAAGTACGGCCATTCCCATCGTAAGACCGCAGGCCATCCGATAACTCAGGGTAAAGGAACCAAGCACCAGATCACCGGTCTTCGGATCACCGAGAAGTGTTACCAGCGCAAAGGGTATCACGAAAATCAGAAACGGCAATACAGAGCCGATATAGCCCCATGCATAGCCGGCAGCACTCACCTTATCCACCCGTTCATCATCGCAGACATCCACGATAAAGGCATCGTAGAAAATAATGGAACCGTTATAGCCGAGCATAGCAATAATGAAAATTACAATCGCCGCACGGTAGTCGATGAATGGCAGGGCAAGGCCAAAGCCGCCAAAGATGCCCATAAACAGGAAGAACTTAAACATCTTCATTTTCTTATCCTTGTAATCCGCCATCGTTCCAAGCACCGGTGATATCACGGCCAGAATAATCGCATAGATTGCATTTGCCCAACCGACATACACACTGCTGTCACCGGGTGTAATTTTCGCAATCAGCAGCGGAAATATGACAGTACAGGTGGTCAGCACCTGCGCTGAATTTCCCACATCATATAAAATCCAGCTGGTTTCCTCTTTGGTAAAGCCAAGTTTTGTCAGAATTTTTGTGAACATATTATTCGTTCCTTTCTCTTCATAAAGACAGTGTAGCACAGGGATATTGTCTTGGGGATACGGATAACAAAAGCTTAACAATTTTCAACAGCAAGAAGCTGTGCCCGGATACAGCAGCCGTGGATCTCCACCACAGCATATCCGCTATGCGGAGTCCCATAGCATACAGAACCCGGATTGATCAAAACGACACCGTCAACCTCGGTAAAGCACTGATGATGCGTATGTCCGAAAAACAGCGTGTCACAACCCTTTCGTTTCGCATAGGCTGCCAGCTTTCCATACAGGGTGCGCATGCACAGACCCATGATTTCATCGTTTGGAACATGGTGCATTGCGAGAACCTCCTGTACAGTTTCATCATCGAAGATATCACCATGCAGACAGATTGCCTTACGTCCCTCCAGCGTCAGCTTTACCTTTTTGGGGAGCCGTTGTGTGCGGTCATGATTGCCTTTCACAATGGTGCATTCATCGATTTCCCGTAACGGAAAGCCGACATCCCCCAGATGGATTTTCAAGTCTGCAGCTGCGTGCTCCTGCAAAATGCTTCTTGCAGTCTTTAACTCTCCATGTGTATCGGACATCAATAGAATTTTCATGTTGTACACCTTCATATCTGTTAGCTTTATTATAATATGATTCCCGAAGAATAGAAACAGAAAGTTTACAATTCAAGAAAAACAGCGGTTTCTCTCAAAATTGTGCAGTTGTCCGTAGGCATGCAGCCTTACCTTGCAAAGCCCTATATATCTTTTCCCTGTGATAGCGCAATACGCCTAGATAGGCGTTGCATCTTCACATATCTTATACTGAGATACAAAGATGATCTCAGAAAATAAAAGGAGGATTTCAATATGTATAACAATTGTGGATGTAACAGAGAATTTGGTTTCAATGATGGCTGCGGGTACAACCGTTCTGAATGGAACAGCGGATGTGGATGCAACAACGATTACTACAACGACAACGCTGCACTGTATGAAGCAGAATGTGTAGCACGTGCTGCTCTGCGTCGTAGAAACAGAGAAAACCGCTGTGCTCGTGAATTCGTTCGCTGTATGAAAAACGCCCGCTGCGGTTACTAGTCAGCTGGGCTTGAAAGGTCTGTGATCCGCAGGCCTTTTTTTATATGTAAATGACAACAGTGCAATATATGAAACCGACTGCCATTCGCAGGAAAGTGTATATAAATGAAATAAACACAGAAAGTAAATAAAATGAATATTCTCTGCCACCTGACGGTAAGGCCCGGCAATGCAAAAGCAATAAAAGAATCAGCCCGGGAAGAATCAAAATAAAGGCTGTTTCATTTGCAGACGCCTCGTATCACAGCTTGCGGTTTTTGTACCTTTATGCCTTAATGAATAGCAGAAATAAAGGGAGGACAGCTTATGGAGCATAAAGGAACTACTGTCATTACATCAAAAAGACTGCTTCTGCGTCGTTTTGCCATAGAGGATGCAGAGGCGATGTTTCATAACTGGGCCAGTGATCCAGATGTCTGCCGTTTTCTGACCTGGCCGCCGCATCCGGATGTCAATGTCACTCGTCGTATTCTTCAGAATTGGATTACAAGCTATGCACAGCCGAATTTCTATCAATGGGCCATTGCATTACAGGAACATCCGCACAATGTCATTGGCAGTATATCCGTTGTCGCTCAGAATGAGGAATTGGATCTGGTACATATCGGCTATTGCTTAGGAAAAGAATGGTGGCATCAGCATATCACCAGTGAAGCATTCACAGCCATCATTCCCTTTCTGTTTGAAGAGGTGAAGGCAAACCGCATAGAAACAAGGCACGATCCGGATAATCCGAATTCCGGAAGAGTCATGCGTTCCTGCGGACTTACCTATGAAGGGACGGCAAGAGAGGCAGACCGCAGCAACCGCGGTATCGTGGATGCCTGCAATTACAGCCTTCTGAAAAAAGAATATCCGCAATGGCTTCATGAAAGAGGCATCACATCCACAGCTTTCAGATAAAGACTTTTCACAGATACTCCCACATACTTGCATTTTCCGGATGTCTATGCTTCCGTATACAGGTTGCATATGCAAAAAACAGATAAAAAAAACCTTTCTTTCTTATCTGTCAATGGATAATTCACAGGCTGTAATATAATGAAAGAAGAAATAAGCTCCTGTATTATCAGAATTTATTTCTTCTTTTAATTTTAGCTTTTTATTTCTGCACCCTGCTGAGCAGAAATCAACCTTATCGACAGCAGCTCTTTTTCACGACATATGGAAAGGTATCAAATCATAGCATTCAGAATATCCTGAAGTGCCTGCTTTCCATCCATTTTCCCAAAGGTTTTCATATCGATGATATGTATGGGAATATCAAAGCAATTCAGCTTCTTTTTCATGGAATCCTTTAAGTAACGCATCTGCGGTGCAAGCCAGATGGCCTGCATGTGATATTCGAAGTGATAGCGGCGAATGAATTTTTCGTCAATGATTTCCGCAGAGCCGTAAGCAAGGACAAGATCATTTTCCCGCAGGGCATCCTCCAGATGATTTCCCAGCTCATGTATTTCTTCCACATAAATCTGTTCCCTGCAGCTTGCCTTTTGGATCTGCTTGCAAAACATACCGCTGGTATTTCCGGTCGCACAGCATACATAAACTAGCATACGGGTTCCTCCTTTAGAAAAGCTCGTATTTCTTTCAGAAAGGCATCTCTTTGATCAGTGAACACCTCATGCCCGCAATGCTCATAGAAACGCTTGATGATTGTTTTCCTTTCGCATGCGGCGAGTTCATCATACAGCGTCCTCCAGCTACAGACAGGATCGTCCTTCCCCTGCAGAATCAGCAGCGGCACTTCACAGGCATCAAACAGGCCGTGAAAGCTGTGTTGGAAAAACCAGGATGACATCGCGCAGATATGACGAAGAGATTTAGATGGATTGTCTGCACTGTAAATAAAGGCACGAAAATCCTCCATCGCAAACAAAGCCTCCGGTGTGGGCGGATCCTCTGCTTTTTGAGGCAGCTCCTTCATACGCACACGAAAAGCTGCGGACATGCGTTCAAACTGTTCCAGCAGCTGTGAACGGCTGAAGCTGATTGCTGGTGAGCTCAGAATACAGCCTGTCAGCTCCTGCGCAAACCGTTCCAGACACAGAGCAGCCAGACAGCCGCCAAAGGAGCCACCCCATACATACAGACGCTTTACACTCCAGCGTGATCTGGTATCCTGTATCACACGCAGGACATCATTTGTAAGTGTATCTATACACAGACCCTTTTTCAAATCATATGATGATGCACCGCTTCCCCGCTGATCAAAATGGATACAAAGGGCATCCTCCTCCAATGCACGAAACGCCGGCAGCTCCATAATCGCCTGTGCACCGCTGCCGGGTCCGCCATGCAGAAAAATAATCGCTGTGCCCCTGTCAAATCTACCACAGGCATACACCTGCAAAAGACAGTCCTTGCTTTGTATTTGATAACGTTCCATAGGTCCCTCCCACTCGTATAAGCTCATCATAGCATGCCGTAATCGCTTATGCAAGATGGAATGCGCATATTCGGTTAAGCGGTTACGCAAATACACTCCTATCCCCTTATGAATGACACCCCTTGACAGAATACGACAAAGGATATAAGATAACAGTGTTATGTGCAGGAGGTGAGAGAATGCAGCAGGAAACAACACGCGAAAGACTGCTGGAAAGCGCAAGCCGTGAATTTTTATCAAACGGCTATCAAAAAGCATCCCTGAGAACCATTTGCAGGAATGCCGGCGTTACCACAGGTGCCCTGTACTTTTTCTTCAAGGACAAATCGGCCTTGTTTCATGCCCTGGTCAAGGATGCCGCAGAAGCAGTCATGCAGATGCTTTACCAGCATACCAGCTTTGAGGAAGAGGTGTACAGCAATACCGACCAGCTCATGGATATGGAGCATGATATTCGCTTTGCTCAGGAGCTGATTTCCTTTTACTATGCACATGAAACGGCACTCGAGCTGCTGTTCAACTGTTCCTGGGGATCCGCATATCAGGATTTCACCGAGCAGATCATTGCTTACCTGGTCAAACGGAATACGAAAATCATCTCTGCGATGGTGAAGGACGATGACACGGTATTCAATGCGTGCACATTGCACTGGCTTTCCCAGATACAGGTCGAGGCATTTCTGCACATATTATCTCATCACTACTCTCAGGAACAGGCATTGCATCAGATTCGCATTGTCGTTACCTTTCTGCGGGGTGGATTCGAGGGTCTGTATCAACAGGCCGTCAAAAACTAGATCAGGGGAATACTCCCCTTTTCTTTTACCGCATAACATAACAGCGTTATGTTATGCCAGGCATATCAATAAAGGAGGAAGTTGTATGTATCTGCAGGCAAACAATGTAGAGAAGTTTTATGGAAACAAGGAAGCACGCGTTCAGGTTTTGAAGGGAATCAGCTGTGGCATTGAGCAGGGAGAAATCTGTGTACTGCTGGGGCCCTCCGGCTCTGGTAAATCCACTTTTTTAAATCTGATTGGCGGCATTGAACGCATTGATAAAGGAGAATTACTGATTGGCGGCAAGGACCTGGCAGGGATGCCGGATAAGGAGCTTGCCCTCTATCGGCGACATACGCTTGGCTTTGTCTTTCAATCCTACCATCTTGTGAGCAATCTGACGGTAAAGGAAAACATGGAATCCGGAGCATATCTTGGTCGACATGCCAAATCCATTGAAGACCTGCTGGAGAGGCTGGGGCTGACACAGCATCGCAATAAGTATCCGAACCAGTTGTCCGGAGGTCAGCAGCAGCGCTGTGCCATCGGTAGGGCACTGGCAAAAAATCCGGAGCTTCTTCTATGTGATGAGCCGACGGGTGCTCTGGATTATCATACCTCCAGAGACATTCTGCGACTGCTGGAGGAAATCAACCGCGATTTTCAAACAACCGTGATTCTTGTGACCCACAATGCGGCATTCGCCGCTATGGCACATCGTGTCCTGTGGCTGAAGGACGGCCGTATCACCCGGGTGCACTGCAATGCGCAGCGTGTAACGGCTGATGCTCTGGAATGGTAGGTGATCGTGATGCGAAATCCCCTGCATAAGAGTTTAAAAAAAGAATTTCTTCGCAACCGCTCCCGTTATATTTCTCTTTCCCTTGTTTTGATCCTCATGATCGGTGTAGTAACCGGCTTTCTCAGCGTTGCCTACAGTGCCAAAGAGCTGCTCATCAAGGATCAGATCAGCAGTAAGGTGGAGGACGGACAGCTTGCCCTGCGGGATAGGATGGATGTAAAGACCAAAACAAAGCTGGAAGCACTCGGCTTAAAGGTGTACGAGCAATTTTATACAGAGCAGTCAGTCAGCAGGGATACCATGGTGCGCGTATACCGGAAACGCTTTGACATCAACCGTGCCACACTGCATGAGGGCCGTATGCCGAACAAACAAACGGAAATCGCTCTGGACCGCCTTTTTGCATTGAAAAACGGCTATAGCATCCGGGATACGATACGCATGTCAGGCAAAAGCATGACCATCACCGGACTGATCTCAGTCCCCGATTATACCTCTCTGATTCAGAAAAACAGTGATATGATGATGGATCCCATCCATTTCGGTATCGCGATTGTCACAGATACCGGTTTTCAGACGCTGTCCACTGATCGTATGGTTTACAGCTACAGCTATTATTTGGATGATCGAGAGCTGAATGATTTTCAAAAACAAAAACGAGCCGATGATATACAGGAAATTTGTATCAGGGAGGGGGCAGTGCTGGAAAATCTATTAACTGCACAGATGAATCAGGCCATTTCCTTTTTGCCAAATGATATGGGAAGCGATATTCCGATGGTTCAGACACTGCTGTACATCATCCTGATGATTCTGGCTTTCATTTTCGTCGTCATATCACAAACAATGATAGAGGAACAGGCATCCGTTATCGGTACACTGCTAGCCAGCGGCTATACCAGACGGGAGCTGCTTCAGCATTATATGATGCTACCAACAATACTTATCATCGTATGTGCAGGTATCGGTAACCTTATAGGCTATACACTGTTCCCAAACCTGTTTACAGACATGTATTACAGCAATTACTGTCTGCCGCCGCTCTCCATACAGCCTGTCTGGGAAGCACTGCTGTCCACTACCGTTATGCCGTTTATTTTCATGATGCTGATTCTGTATATGCTTCTGAAGCGCAGACTGCGTCTATCCCCGCTTCGCTTTTTGCGAAAAGATCTGCGCAGGCATCGGCAGCGCCGCTATATCCCCCTGCACGGCAGCTCATTTTTTCAGCGCTTTCGCATTCGGATCATCTTGCAAAATAAGGGCAGCTATCTCGTTTTGTTTCTCGGTATCATCTTTGCCAGCTTTCTCTTAATGTTCGCTCTCATCCTGACCCCATCCATGGAACAGTATATCAGGAACTTGGAGGCAGACAGCCGCTGTGATTATCAGTATCTTTTGAAAGCACCGGTGCAGGCGGACGGAGAAAAGGTGACGCTGACCTCACTGAAGGCCTATTATGTGGGGGGTGACCTCGATCTGGATGTGACCCTGTACGGACTCGGGCCGAATTCCGGCTATTACACGGATATGACACTTTCATCAGACCCCAAAAGCATTGTTATTTCTTCTGATTTCGCATCTAAGATGTCATTGCAGGTTGGCGATGCAATCACTCTCCGCAATCCCTACCGTGATAAAGCCTATTCCTTCACCATTCAGGACATCTATCCATATAATACCGGTTTCTCTGCTTTTATGCCAAGAAACCAGCTGAATCAGCTATTGCATGAGGACCATACCTATTTCAACGGCTATCTTTCCAATCAACCGCTGGATATCGAGGAAGCATATGTCCAAAGCGTAGTAACGCGCAGTGATCTCGTGAAAATCAATGAACAGATGACGCAAGCCTTTTCCCAGCTGCTTCCCGTTTTGACCTCGGTATCCATTGCGATTTATCTGGTGGTATTGTATATCCTCACCCGGCTTGTCATTGACCGCAATGCCATTTCCATGTCCTTTCTGAAGGTTATGGGCTATACAGCGAAAGAGATTCGCAGTCTGTATCTGCATGCCACCACCCTTGTTGTGCTCGCATCCCTTACAGCGGCTCTCCCCTTATGCAATATTGCTCTGCGCTATCTTATGAAATTTGCCTTTATGAAATTCACAGGCAACCTGAGCGTCTATATCCCGGGTTACGTGTATTTTCTGGTATTTGTCACCGGAGGAGTCGCATATCTGTTCATAAAAGCTCTGTTGACAAGGCGAATTGAGCAGATGGAACTTGGTTACGCCTTAAAAGAGGATGCATGATTCACGCACGGATATCGTAAAGGGTTCCTCAGGCTGTTCTACAGCTTATAGTCACAGGCAGGATTCCATAAGCACCGCTTTGGCGTTCGGCTTGCTTCCATTGAATCCTCCAATGCGAAATTTTGACAGGTAAACATATATTTTTGAAGCCGTCATTCAGTATATAAAAAAATAGCATCAAAAGAAAAGGGGGCATCGCTTTTTGCGTTGTACCCCTTTCTATTAGCATAGCCCGATTTCCATATTCCCTGCTAGATCCAATTCATCAACGTACATGTGATTGCAGTCCTCTTCATCTACCTGTATCCGGAGTATGGGATATGTGATTTTCGATTTGCGATCAAAAGCAGACACTGTCGACAGTTCAAACACAGCGGTAACAAGGCAGCTACTATCTGTATGACTGCCTGCAAGCCTGCGCTTCCTAAGCACAGATAGGAAACAGTTTCTAACCATCACGACAGCAAGCCTATCACGCAGCTTTACTCTTCCATCCTACAAAATCAATACAGCGGATATGAAAAAAACGCTGATACAGTGTGTTGCTTTCTGCCTGTCTGTTTGCTTTCAACGATATTCTATGATACAATTTCCATACGGAAAACATTACATACAACGCTTTAAAATCATCAAATCACAGCAGTATACAACACCTGGGTTCAGATTACGGATTCAGGAAGTGAGGAGCGCAAGATGAATAGCAAACACTTGGGAATGGGCATTCTGATAGCTGCACTTTTTCTGACCGGCTGCGGCAGACAGAAAATCACATCATATGAGCCGGATACAACACATGCGTCATTACCGGAAACAAAGCTGACATTTTTCGGTTATAAATATGAAGCAATCAATGTCACAGCGATTGAAGACAGCCTGCGTGACTTTATGCAGGAGAACGAGCATATCTCCATCACCTATGAAGGCATTAAGGGTGTGGATTACTACGAAGTGCTTGATAAACGGATCAGCACCAAAAACGGTGACGATATCTTCATGGTTGATCAGGCCTCTATGCTTGATTTGCAAAAAAAGGGCGTTCTGGCAGATCTGTCCGACCTTTCAACAATCTATGATTTCAGTGATCTTGTGAGAAATCAAATGAATGCAAACGACACCCTGCAGTATGTTCCAACCTCCATATCGGCTTTCGGTCTGTATTGCAATGAGGACCTCTTAAAGAAGCATAAGCAGAAAATACCAAAGAATCTGCAGGAATTTATGGATGTCTGTGCCTATTTCAAAAATAAAGGAATCACCCCCATCGTGGCGAACAATGATATTTCCTTAAAGACCATCATTCTGGCAAAGGGACTGTATCCCGTGTATCAGCAACAGGATAAGGATGCGGCTATGGAGCAGTTCAATACCGGGGAACGCGATCTTGCTAAGACACTGGAGCCCGGCTTTGCACTGGTGGAGGAAATGATTCAGCGTGGCTATGTCGATGCCGATGAGGCTCTTAAAACAGAAAAGACCAAGGATGATCTGATTCTGTTTGCCAAAGGAGAACAGCCGTTTATGCTGACCGGTGCTTGGGCTGCTCCACGTCTGCGCGACCTGCAACCGAAGTTCACCTTTTCCATACATCCTTATCCCATTCTCGAAGATGGCTGTGCAATGGTGATCAATATTGATACCCGCATCAGTGTCAATGCGAACAGTCCGCATGTGAAGGAAGCAAAGCAGTTTGTGGAGTATCTGACACAGAAGGATGTCCTATGGAAATTTGTAAACAGCCAAAGCTCCTTCAGTCCCTTAAAGGATGAACAGATGGCGCAGGACATTGCCATACAGCCTATGGAGCCGTATCTCACCAACGGCAGAAGTGTGATCGGTGCCGATGACAATCTGATCTATCCCATCTGGAACCTCACCCGTGAGAGTACACAAAAGCTGTTAAAAAAGGAAGAACGGGCTTCTGTTCTCGCAGACCTTCGAAAACAGCTTGCACAGATACGAAAGGAAAACAGCCATGAAGACAATAACTAAACGCTCTTTCTTTATCCTGTTCTCCATTGTATCTGCCACTGGTATCATACTGGCAGCCATTGCCTTTGTAACAAATGTAAAATCTTTACTCTGGGAGAAGTCTGTGACAGATATCATCGAAGTCACACAGCAGGGCTCTCATGCACTGGATACCTATATAGAAAAAGATTACGATACCCTGCATCTGTTTGTGCGGGAGCTGCAGAAAACCAGTGCAGCTGATAAAAATTCCATTCAGGAAATCGTCAGTGTATTCAATTAAGACGGCACCTCCTTTTACTGCAGCGACCTGTCCAGCGGAATCACCTACTCCAATCTTCCGGAAAAGATACCGCGCATGACAAAGGAGCAGAGAAAGATGTATGCCAAAATGAGTGGAAGCAGTATACGCGATCCGTTTCTCGACGGCTATACCGGTGTAAAAACGATCGGTGTGTTTGAACGCTTTACCTTTCGGGATGGTACACAGGGAATTGCACAGAAAACCAGACCGCTGACTTCCATGACCGAACGCTTCTCCCTCTCTTTTTTCAATCAGACCGGATTTTCGTATGTAGTGAATCAAAATGGTGATGTCCTGATTCGCTCGCTGCATAAGGACAGCAACCGCACCTTCCAGAATCTGTTTGACATCATTGATTTGCAGGGAAATGACGAAGAACAGCTGAATTTCTTCAAACAGCGCTTAAAGGAATCAAAAACGGGGGCGGCTCAGTTCCGCTATCAGGGGGAGGAATATATATTTTGTTATGTACCCTTGTATAACGGCGATAACTGGAATATTGTGTCCATCATTCCCAACCGCATCATCATGCAGCAGGCCAACAGTATTATCAAACAGACAATTGCATTGTGTCTGTTCATAATGCTGGTTCTGGCTGCGTTTGGCTATCTGTATCACAGAAATCGTAAAAAGCATCAGAAGGAAATCGAAAAGCTTGCCTTCTATGACAATCTCACCGGCTTATATCGCTATGAGAAGTTTCTACTGGACGGACAGCTGATTCTGGAGAAAAAAGAACAGCCGGTTGCTGTTCTGTATCTGGATATTATGGGCTTTAAGCTTTTAAACGATATGGAGGGCTATGGCTATGGGGATCGTGTGCTGCTGTTTGTTGCGGATATTTTACGCTCTGTGGCAAAGCAGCAGGATATCTGCTGCCGTATCTCCGGCGATGATTTCATCCTGCTTACCCCTTATGCAAAGAAAGAGGAAATCACAGAAACATGCAGGCAGATTCTTACGCTTTCCGCCACAGGTGTGGACAACAGGCATGACATCCCTATCCGTATCGGTATCTGTTTACAGGAGGATGCCGACATTGACAGCACCATCAGCACGCTGGTGGATCGGGCCCGTATGGCTCAGACAGGGATTCATGATGATTCCACCGCTGCATGGCAGTTCTATAATGAGGAGATGCGCGAGATTCTGCTACGGGATGCCGAGATGGAACAGCATATGGAACAGGCCCTAAGGGACGGGGAATTCCTGCATGTCATTCAGCCGAAATACGCATTGGACGGCAGTCAGATTCTGGGAGGAGAAGCACTACTTCGCTGGCAGCGCAAGGGACACGGCTTTACCAGTCCCGGAGAATTCATTCCCTTGTTTGAACGAAACGGCTTCATCCGCAAGCTGGACACGTATGTTTTTATATCCGTCTGCCAGACCATTCAGAAACGGCTCGCGCAAGGAAAAGCAGTTGTTCCGATTTCTGTTAATGTATCCCGTATCCATTTATATCAGGAGGATTTTGCTGATTCCTATATTGCGATCAAGAATCAATATCACATACCGGACGGCATCATAGAGCTGGAGCTTACCGAGAATATCCTGTTAAAGAACACAAGGGAGATATTCACCATTCTGGAAAAGCTTCGCTCTCACGGCTTCTGCTGCTCCATTGATGACTTCGGCTCCGGCTATTCCTCCTTAAATGCGTTAAAGGATCTTCCGGTGGATGTAGTAAAGCTGGACAGGGTATTCTTTGATCAAAGCAGTCATGTGGAGCGCAACAAAACAATTTTAAAAAGCATGATCAGCATGGCCAAGGAACTGGATATGAAGGTTGTTGCGGAGGGCATTGAGTGTACGCAGCAGCTGGATATGCTGCAGGATACCGGCTGTGATATGGTACAGGGCTTCATCTATGCAAAGCCATGCAGTGAGGAGGATTTCTATCATCGGGTGGAAACAGAATAAAGCTGCAGCGGCAGAAATTTATCCTAAGGAAATAAAAAGAGACTTCTATTCAATGGAGCTATGCTGCAATCTGCTGATCAGATGCAGTGTTGACCAAAGATTTGAAATCTCTTTTTCTTATCAACAGGCAGGAAGAAGGACATACACATCAAATTAGAATGAAAGAACTCAAACATAGAGAGAATGATGTACATAACAACAGTACCCATTGTAATTTTGTTTTTCATGATGTAAACAGGCTGAATAATAATTGTATGAATGCACTTTTTAGGGATTATAAGCTTTTATGATACATGTGCCTGAAATCACAGTCGTACAGCAGCTATGCATCCGGCATGTAGTCAGAAAGGGCAATACAGCCGGTAGTCCCCGTGACTTATATACTGCATCATGCAGCTACTCCACACTATGAAACTGCTCCAGCCATGCGGTATACTCAGCTGCAGGAAGTGGACGGGCATAATAATAGCCCTGTACCATATCACAGGTTGTCGTGCGAAGAAAATCCAGCTGTTCCTCGGTTTCAATCCCCTCTGCAACAACTTGTATGTGCAGCCGGTGAGCCAGCTCAATCAGACAGCATAGAATATCCTGTGCTTTCTTTTGTGCAATGTCCTCAAAAAAGATACGATCCAGCTTAATGGCATCCACATCAAAGCTTTTCAATAAGCCCAGAGAAGAAAATCCGGAACCAAAATCATCCAGAGAGCAGCGAAAGCCCAGCTGATGCATCCGGAATACTGCCTGCTTTACCAATGCAATCTGTTCCTCATTGAAAAAAACAGACTCTGTCAGCTCCAGCTCAATCTGTCCGTCTGCTATGCCATAGCGTTCTTTGATTTCTGCATATTCCTCAAGGAAAGCGGGGTTCTGGAAATGCCGGCGGGATATATTGATTGAAATCATGAGCTTCTCTTTTTTCGCTGCATTGCGTGTCTGCAGGTATCTGCACACCTCCTCAAACATGTAACGGTCCAATTCCATGATATATCCGTTTTTTTCAAAGACAGGAATAAATGCAGAAGGACAGATGTTTCCGAAACGGGGATGATGCCAGCGAACAAGTGCCTCCGCATGGGTGCATTGATTTGTTTTCAGCGTTACCTTGGGCTGTAAATACAGTTGAAACTCATGCTGCCGCAACGAGCTTGCAAACAGGCTGTTCAACAATTCCTCGCGCCGGACAGCTTCCATCAGGGCAGCATCATAGAAAACGCAGCCCTTTCCGCTTACATACTGACGCAGTGCAAGCTTAGCGCGATTTATCAGCAAATCAACATCCTTTTGTGTGCCGTCAACGAGACAGGCGCCCTGCCGCAAGCGGATAATCGACTGCAGATTTTCAGTTTGCTTATGAATATCTTTCTGTATTTCATCAATTCGATTTTGAAGCAGGGACGTATCCTGTGTGAGAAGAAAGAGAAAAAATGAATCGCCTTCTTCTCTTGCCATAAATTCATTGGCGTCAAGATGCTGGCACAATACCTTATACACCTGACACAGCACCTCATCTCCCAACTGCATTCCATAGCGGTGATTGATCCGCTGGAAATGCTCGATATTTAACAGCACCAGAGTAGCTGCAATGGCCGGCTTCTTATCCAGCAGCCGCTTTACTCTGTTCTGAAATTGAATCGGCTTCATCCCCTTTGTTAACGGATCATGCAGGAATATGCCAGTCCAGGCCCCGCGGTTCGCCAGATACGCTCCCGCCAGAAATGCCAGAATCAGCAGCAGGAGCATGAACAGCAGGACAGAAGCACACTGCAGATCATCCGGTATGAGTTCCATGTGACGCATAGCGCAGCCTCCCTATTCTTTCAGCAAAATTTTATCATGCCCCTTCGAAAAGACAACGATAAATTTGTGTACATATACATATAGTATGACCAAAAAAACATGTTAAAATAAGAATGAGGTGTCATGTATGCAAAGAAAGGAAACTCTTTTTGAATATCTGTATCACAGTCTGCGGGAGGAAATCATCAGTGGAAGAATCCCCTTCGGCTCCACACTGCCCTCTATTATGAGACTGAGTGAGCTGTATCATGTGGGAGTCCGTACCGTGCGGGATGTAATGGTACGGCTGAAGCAGGAGGGCTACATAAAAACGGAAGAACGAAAACCGATGATCGTCATATATCGGCAGGATCAAAGAAAGCAGAAATCTGCGGCCATCAGGTATATTGTAGAAAATCAGCACTCTTTACGGGATGTATATGCTACTATGACGCTGATCATGCCGCGTATTCTTTCCTTCTCTGTCCAGGTGTGCAGCGATTATGCATTGCACCGGCTGGAGGAAAAGGTAAAGGAAGCTTCAGCGAAAAATGCAGCGTTTCGATGGAAGACAAATCTGAAATTTTTCTATGCCCTGCTGGATCAGACCCACAATATGTTTTTTCGGGATTTGTTCTCCAGCCTTGAGCTGTATGCACGGCCAACCTTCTTCTTTCAGGAAAAGCAGTTTTCAAACCTACAAAATAGCTTCCAGTTTCAGAATATTCTATGGGTACAGGAAGCCATGTACAGCCGGCAGCTGACAGAAAGCATGAACAGACTCACTCGGATGTATGCTGCTGTACAGAAAACAGTTGAGCTGCAGATACAAGAACTGTGCAGGCAGAGCCCGCACATTAAGCAAACAGAAAAGCCCTTTTTATGGCATTCCGATCGTGGGCGCGATCATCTGCATGTTCAGATTACAAGGGACCTGATTGATAAAATCGGCACTGGAAAGCTTGCAGTGGGAACACGGCTCCCTTCGGAAGCAGAGCTGGCTTCGCAATACAGGGTAAGTGTTGCTACGATTCGCAAGGCACTTGCATCGCTGAATGAGCTTGGCTATGCAAAAACGCAGAATGTCAAAGGAACTACCGTCTGTATGCAGGATGGGGATATTGCCGCAAAATGCATGCAGATCAAGGTTTATCGGGAAGACACTCTGCGCTATCTCAGTGGTCTGCAGCTCATGATTCTGCTTATGAAGCCGGCAGCCAGTTCAGCATTCCCTTTCATTTCCGCAAAGGCACTGCTTCAGCTGCAATGTGATTTACAGGATAAAAACAGGATTCCTCTGGATTGTCTGACGGCACTCGTACGACGGTATGTTCCTTCAAAAACTCTGCAGACGCTTATGACGGAGCTCGGCAAGATCTTGTGCTGGGGCTATTATTACTCCTTCTATCCCCAAAAACAGCATGGCTCTACGGTATTAAACCGAAAAAGCATGGAAGCTGTTAAATATCTGCTGGAGGGAAATCAGGAGGCGTTTTCCAGACAGCTGTGCATATGCTATGCCCATATTCTGGATGTCGTTCGCTCGAACATGATCGATTTGAAGCTCTTTGAGGCCTCTTATATGATAACTCCTAAGGAGCCCTTTCTATAGAAAAGGGGCTGTGACGAGTAAGAGAAATTAGTGTTTCTCTGAAAATCACAGCCTT